>Ga0316207_10000102_pt1 | contig 186631 bp, 188 predicted proteins | sample 6weekpyrite_MG_FD_204943 | JGI IMG/M metagenome (GOLD analysis project Ga0316207, IMG submission 204943) | Microbial mat bacterial communities from mineral coupon in-situ incubated in ocean water Damariscotta River, Maine, United States -... | ecosystem: Environmental > Aquatic > Marine >... | reverse complement strand
ACTCAGTAGCATCCACGCAACACAGCCTATTCCTACTGCTGTCCTTTTATTATTTAGTCCACACATTCAGCATCCCCCGACTTGAGAAGCATTATTATCGTTTACACGCGTGCGCTGTAGCACCCATGTGAGTGCTACAGCGCATATACTATTTAAGATAAATTAAACTCTATAACCAACGTTAACTTATCCACCCTGTTGACAAAAATGTCATTACAAAACCTTTATCAGGCCGCATCTTCCTGAGCAGGCACTCGTCCCATCAGGCTACCCAGATTTGAAAGCGAAATCAGGTGACTGTAAACCCATGCCAGTTCACCTGACTTGAATAATTCCAGCGCCTTGTCATCGTCCAGACCCAGCAGCTTTTTCTCATCTACGACCATCAAACCTGTCAGGACAAATTCCTGACCGTCATTCATATTAACCTTGGCGCTCAGCTCCATCATCAGATCGAGATCATGCAGGCGCTTGATTGCAGCTTCAGTACGCTTGTACTGCTGCTGGTATTCACCCAGGAATGAAATTGCCTTGTCCAGCATTGGTGTATTTTCACCGTCTTCTGTGAACAGTGCTTCACCTTCATCTTCCTGCAGGCCTTCGTATGATTCGTCGACACAGACAGTGAGGTCGTCACCTTCTGTCACTTTTGCCAACACAAACGGGTAGCGACGTACGAATGCAGGAATGTATTTCGCATCCCAATTACCTTCGTCATCGATCATGAGGTTTTCTTCGTTGCGCAGACCGAGCAGTGCAACGGGTACCATGCTGTCTTCGCCCACCTTCGCAAACACGATTGGGTATTCTTTTGCAGCTTCTGCAAATTCAACACCAGCCAGAACAACTGAGTTGGTATTTTTGCTGAAGGAGTAATCACCTTCGCTTGCTTTAATCTTCAGATCTTTGTGTGCGACTTTGTTCAGCGCTACTGGCTTGTCGTAAAAAAGTAATGATGCCACTTGGGTGCCTCTCTAAAATATTTTATCTGTTGTTTCTACGCTGCATCTATAATCAGTTCAACGTTTAAAAAAATGCTTTTAACCTACTCACAATGCACACAAAGCCACTGGATTTGAGTTGAACATTAAGTTAATTCGCTAAGTTTATAATTTTGATGCCATTTAAATTATTATCTAAGCCCTTTTCGGGTTCATAGTTATTGCCCTTAGTATCAGGACATACGTAATAAAAATCAAGCTTTATTTAGCAACTATTTTACCCCCAGGTAATTGGCTTTTTTGCCCAAATTTTAACCAGTTAGAACGGTTTTAAGGCGCGCTAAAATAGTGCATGTTGTAGGAAAATTCCTACTTTTGGTTCTATCTATACTGTGTATGCTTATTTATTAGTATTTACTAATATATTTATAAACAAGCCAAGTATTCTTAACCCTTGTTAATCAGTTTTATTCAAATACCTAATAAACAAGGCTGAATGCATTTTATGTGTCGTAAAATAGCAACACTATGTTACGAAATGATGATCAAGCTCAGTCAGTTTGGTTACTAAACTTAGGAGGCCCTTCTCAGCTTTGAATAGATAGACGTACTATGTAAGAAAAATATTCCTTCTGGTTCAGATAAGTCGTCATTCCAGTGGATGCCCGAATTTATTCGACATCAGAAAGTCAGACTGGATACCGGATCAAGTCCGGTATGACGAGTAAATAAAAAGTACCTCTGCCGTCATTCCGGTGCATGCCTTGACCTTCTAGAAGAAGGTAAGGTATCCATGATGAAGCCCGTAGGGATTCTATGGGTGCCGGAATCCATTTACAAAAAAAATGTATATCGGGTCAAGTACGGTATGACTATTCCTTCTTGTCATTCCGGCGAATGCCTTGACCTTCTAGAAGAAGGTAAGGTATCCATGATGAAGCCCGTAGGGATTCTATGGGCGCCGGAATCCATGCTGAAATAGAGAGCCATTCTGGATACCGGCTTTCGCCGGTATGACGTAATGAGTGGATACCGGATCAAGTCCGGCATGACGAAAGAAGTCTAATCCCCCTCACCCTACCCTCTCCCCAAGGGGAGAGGGTAGGCCAAAAAAAAGGCCATGCAAATGCATGGCCTTTCTTTACAAGCATTGTGCCTGGCTAGCTTAGAACTTCCAGGAATATCCAAATTCAAATGAATGCTGGAACATTCCGATTTCGACTGGTGTTGTACCACCAAAGAATTCATAACCTGAGTAATCGATATCATTATCGAATGCATGCATGTAGGTAAAGGTGATCTGCTGATCGTCCTTACCCTGTGGTCGCCACGTAAAGCCTGCTGTTGCGTGTGTTTCATTAACAGCAGGTGCTAACACGTTAAAGAGAGACTGTTCACTTCCGATTGGTTGATCTCCATAACTTAAACCAAACCGATATGTAAAGTTTGAATTATGTTCATAGACAAAGCCCATCTTAAGGATGGTCATGTCATCCCAGCCAAATCCGAAACCACCATCTGTTCCAAGTAAAGAGTCTGCTGGATTACCTGGAAAAGGATTGGCTCCTGTTGCTACAGGACCATCATTTGCGATCGCCTTCACATCACTGTATTCAATCTTTTGGATATCAACCGTCATGGTTGTCTTCGGTGTAATCTTGGCAGCAATGCCGACAGACCAGTTTGCCGGGATGTCGAAATCGCCCTGTTCTGCGAACAGTTGATCGTAATCATCGAATTTATCCATGTAGATTTTGGAAGAATAGGCAGCACCCATCGTAATATTGTCGCTGATCTTACCCTGCCAACCCACACGAATTCCTGTACCCCAGGCACTGTCATAGCCCTGGTTCGTAAGACCTGCATTTGCTGCAGCAGAACCTGTAGCAGGATCACCTAGGCCACTCGGACAACTACCATCAGATTTGAAACCACAGAAAGGCTGTAGACCATAGGCCTTGAATTGCTGGTAGCCGATGAGCAGCGACGCACCAACTGAATGGTCTTTATTAATCTTGTATGCAATTGTTGGGGCAAAAATCAATTGCGCCAGGTCAACACCGAGTCGATCTGGGAACCCATACAGGTTAAAACCACCCGTATCCGCTGGATCGTAGCTCGTGTTCATACCACCATTGGCATAGATCGTAATACCTGCTGTCATCTTGTCATTCAGGTCACGGACATAACCACCTGAAGGAATGATAAACCCATTCATTTCGCTTCGAGCTGTTCCTGCTCCGACGCTAGCAGTACGATCTGGGTTAAAAATAGTTAAACCCAAATCTACGCGGTTTCCAACATGCGCCATGCCTGCAGGATTAACTGCAGCTGCATAAGAGTCCTGTGGTAATGCTGTTGAAGCACCAGCTACACCTTGTGATGCAGCACCATAGCCAGAAGAAAAGTAACCGTTCGTTGCTGAAGCCGTCATCGGCGCCAGCAGTGCTGCAGTCGTTGCTGCGGCAATAAGGTGTTTAGTAAATTTCATGTATTGTCTCCTCCCAAGCAGACAAGTATTTAATTTTTCTTGATGCGGTCGAAACTACGAAGCATGCAAAATAACATTGTAACTGTTGCATATATCCGACAGCCTGTCTTGCAACTGCCACAAGTGTCCCTTTGAACGATCAAGATGTCAACACTTAATCATAATTTTCTAAAACAATTATGCACTGTTTTACTTATTAAAATCAGTACATTCTGATTTTAATATTAGGATCACATGATATTTGTGGGTATTTACATAGTGTCGTTGTTTTTATACAACATAATACTTTTGGGTTCTTTACATTCGTACGATCTGGTTCCATTATCTGACTCTATATAAATGTGAAAGCTCATTTCACATAAAACAATAAATAACGTCTCACGAAAACACATAATAAAAAGGAACCACCATGTCTCACTCTGCTTTATATAAGTATGGTCTGCTTGCCGCCAGCATCAGCCTCGCCATGATGTCCAGCCAGGGCCATGCTGCCGGATTTGGTATTACCGAACAAAGTGTCACTGGGCTGGGGGCGGCCTTCTCTACAGGATCGGCAGGGGCTGGCGACGGTTCGACAGTTTACTTCAATCCGGCCGGGATGAGTTTCCTTGAAAGCAAGCGTGAGATTACCCTCGGTGCGCACGTTATCGATCCCAACGCAAAGTACAAAGATGGTGGCTCGGCGCATGTCACTACCCCAGGAACGCCGGGTAGCTTAAACGGGAGCAATGAGAGTGATGCTGGCCCTGTCGCACTCGTCCCAAACTTTTACTACACGCGTCCAATTAACGACAAGTGGATGTTTGGCTTTGGTATGGGGGCACCATTTGGTCTGGTCACAGACTATGATGATGATTGGATCGGTCGTTATCATGCGCTGACCTCTGACCTGAAAACCATCAACCTGAACCCAAGCCTTTCATACAAGGCAAATGACAACCTCAGCTTCGGCTTTGGTGTTAACGCACAATATATCAAAACAAAACTCACTAACGCTGTTGATTTCGGAACTATCTTTGCTGCAACAACGGCAGTAACTCCACAGAATGATGATGGGGAAGCAAAGTTAGAAGGTGATGACTGGAGCTTTGGCTACAATCTGGGCTTGATGTGGCAGACCTCTCCTAACACCCGCATTGGTATGGCCTACCGTTCTCGCATTAAACACAAGCTTGAAGGAGAAGTCGATTTTAAGACCTCCGCTATTGTTCAAGGACTCATCGAAAATCCTGCAGTTAATCCCACTGAGGCATTCTTTGATGGCGATATTGAAGCAAGTGTAACTCTCCCCGATAGCCTATCAGTCGGTTTCCATCACCAAGCCAATAATCGGTTAGCGATTACAGGTGATATTACTTGGACTAACTGGAGCTTACTTGAGGAACTAAGAGTTGATTTTGAGAACCCGGGTGACCCAGACAATGTGACAACTCTTGATTGGAGGGATAGTAATCGATATTCACTAGGCATGTCGTATGTTCAAAATGATACTTGGACCTGGCGAGCAGGCATTGCCTATGACGAGGCAACACAAAAAGGTGCCGAAAACATCAGTGTACGTGTACCTGACAATGACCGTTTCTGGGTATCCGTTGGCTTTACCTACTCACCCTCAAAAGACATGAATGTTGATTTTGGTTATGCGCATTTATTTGTCGATGATGTAGACATTAATAAATCACTTGCTGATACTGAAAACCAGACGCGCGGCAACCTCGTGGGTGAATACGAGCTTGACGTGAATATTCTCAGTGCCCAGGCACGCTGGAGTTTCTAATTTTTGTTACATCGTAGTCTTTAAAAGCCCGGCTTCAGCCGGGCTTTGATTGTGGATACCGGATCAAGTCCGGTATGACGACTACTTCTCGTCATTCCAGTGACAACTGGAATCCATACACGCTGAAGTTTCTAGTTCATACTGCTGTAATCAAAGCCCGGCTCCTGCCGGGCTTTTTTTCTTCCCTCATCCTAACCTTCTCCCTAAGGGAGAAGGGACTACTGCGGTAAAGAGGAATAATTAGATTGCTTCGCCTATTTAAATAGGCTCGCAATGACATCTAATCCCCTCTCCCAGAGGGATAACCAGCGCCTAAGCTGTAGTAGTGTTACAGCTTAGGCGAATAGCTAGTGGTTCTATCAGAGGATTGGGGTGAGGGTGTCATTTCATTCTGGATTCCTGCTTACGCAGGAATGACGGTTAAGTATCATTACTCCTTTGCGTTGGTTACTCTTGATCAAAGATCCAGCCAGATGTTTTCGATCGTCAATGTTACAATTCCGCTCTATGAATTCTGAAAAGAAAAAAGCGGTCGTACTCGTGTCAGGTGGACTCGACTCTGCCACGACACTTGCGATTGCAAAAAACGAAGGTTACAGCTGCTTCGCGCTGAGCTTCGAGTACGGCCAGCGTCACGTTACCGAGCTCGAGGCAGCCGAACGTGTCACCAATTCAATTGGCGTTGTTGAACACAAAACGATTCATCTTGGTCTGGGTACTATCGGCGGCTCGGCACTGACCGAGGACTGTATCGAAGTACCCAAGGACGGTGTGCAAGAGGATACGATTCCTGTCACCTACGTCCCGGCACGCAATACCGTATTCCTGTCACTCGCACTTGGCTGGGCTGAAGTACTCGGTGCACAGGATATATTCATTGGTGTAAATGCTGTGGATTATTCAGGCTACCCGGATTGTCGCCCGGAATTCATCAAGTCCTTTGAGCAACTCGCCATGTTGGCAACCAAGGTGGGGGTGGAAGGTACTCCCTGGCATATTCATGCCCCGCTTATTGAGTTGTCCAAGGCCGATATTATCCATCGTGGAACGGCACTGGGGGTCGATTATGCACAAACCATCTCATGTTATGACGCCGATATGAAAGGCCGCGCCTGCGGCGTCTGCGACTCATGTCGGCTACGCGCAGAGGGCTTCGCCGCTGCAAATATCCCCGACCCGACCACTTACAGATAACCTACTGTTTATAATAATAAAAAGCTCAAAGAATGTGACATCATCCGGGGTTCGGGGTACAATGCGCGACAATTCAGCTGCATCGCGGCAAATTTTTTCGTTAATAACTCTAACTACCCAGTAAGTATAAAAAGGGGAATTGAACATGTTGTTTGAGGATTTTGCGTCGGCACAGTCGGCACTCTTGTGGTCCAGCTTTGCCATCGCACTGGTGATGGGTATGGTCGTGACCAAGACCAACTTCTGCACAATGGGCGCCGTATCCGATGTCGTCAATATCGGTGATTCAGGCCGTATGCGCGCATGGTTCTTTGCCATTGCAGTCGCCATACTTGGTGTTGTTGTCTTTGAAGCCACAGGCATGGCAACTGTTGATGGAAGTTTCCCTCCCTACCGTGGCAGTAACCTTATCTGGGCCGAAAACCTCATCGGCGGTATCGTCTTCGGTATTGGCATGACCTTCGCCAGTGGTTGCGGAAACAAGACGCTCATCCGTATTGGCGGCGGTAACCTGAAATCTATTTTTGTTCTGTGGGTCATTGGTGTCATTGCCTACTACATGATCAACCCGTTCCCGGGCTCGGACAAGACCCTTATGTCAGTGTTGTTCATCAACGGTATTCCACTACGTGATCTCGCTATCCAGCTTTCTGGTCCGCAAGACCTCGGTTCAATGATTGGCGGTAGTGACAATGCGGCTGATATGCGTACCTATATCGGTAGTGCACTGGGTATTCTTATCCTTATCTGGGTCTTCAAATCAGCTGAGTTCCGCAAGAGCTTTGACAACATCCTCGCCGGCCTCGTCGTCGGTGGTTGTATTCTTGCCGGCTGGTACGTCAGTGCGACAATGGCAGTTACCATTGATGGAGAAACCACAAACCTACGTGCATTCGTAGAGGGTTGGGATTTCATCATGGATGACTCAGAGGGCCGCCCGGCAACAGCCGCAGCCTGGAGCACACAGTCATTTACCTTCATCAACCCGATGGGCCAGTCATTGGGCTACGGCGTAGGTGGTTTTAACTACACATTTCTGACCTTCGGCATTATGTCGCTGTTTGGTGTGATTGCTGGCTCATTTATCTGGTCTGTATTAAGTCGCAGTTTCCGCTTCGAGTGGTTTGTCGATGCCAAGGACTTCTTCATGCACTTCATCGGCGCCGTCCTGATGGGCTTTGGTGGCGTTCTGGCAGTCGGTTGTACGATTGGCCAGGGTATCACTGGTACATCAACACTGGCGCTGGGCTCCTTTATCGCGCTGGCAGGTATCATCTTCGGTAGTACCATGACCATGAAGATCCAGTACTACAAGCTCGTATATGAGGAAGAAGCCACGTTCTTCAAGGCATTCATTGCATCCCTGTGTGACATGAAGATGTTGCCAAACGGCCTGCGCAAACTCGAGGCAGTTTAAGCATAAAAAGCCGGATTCGGGCTTGTTATTCCGCCCGACTCCGGTATTATGCGCACTCGTTTTCGGGCCGTTAGCTCAGCTGGTAGAGCACCGGACTTTTAATCCGATGGTCGGGCGTTCGAATCGCCCACGGCCCACCATATAGAAAGTGCCTGCAGAAATGCAGGCGCTTTTTTATTTTCTTTGTCGCTACGCGACAGTTTTTTATGCGGTTTAGCGCACCGCAGGCGCGATACTTTCTTTACTCGCGCAAAGAAAGCACTCCCAACGCCTTGCTCGCTTCGCATGTACCCTCGTGGTTTGACAAATTCCGGCATGCACAGAACTCAACCGTTTGCTTAACGGCTCGCGCCTACAAATGGTCTCGGACAACTGTGCATGAACTTCCGGGATTTTCCATCACCCCTCGGCGTCGGCGTGATGGGGTTTAAAACCCATTATTCTCCGACGAGCATCGCAAGCAAAATGGGATTATAGCGAGCACTTGTTTGAGCGCGATCAGTGCGGAGCACAGCGCGAGTTGCGCAGCGCCCATTTGGCTGAGAAGCACAGAGCACCCGTAGGGCGGAGAATTTGGGCACCCTTTCTTTTCGTGCCTTTTCTTTGGGTGAGCAAAGAAAAGGTACCCGTTGCGGCGCGGTCGCCGCGGAATAGTTATTCAATTGTCACATAGCGACACAAACAAAAAGCCCCGCATGTGCGGGGCTTTTAAGTACTACATCCTGATATCGCTTATGCGTCAGCAATACCCGGGTTACCCGTGATGTTCTTGATCTTCGGTACATTGAGCTCAATCTTACCAATGGTCTTCTTATCACGCAGGTAACGGGCAACCACTCCCCAGATAGGATCGTCGCTGGCCTGCTTCTGAACACTCGCCCAACCAGCAACCTTGTACGTCTTGCTGGCTTCGATTGCCTTGCCGTTGAGTTCCATGTCTGTGATACGGTTGCCAATCTTCTCGAGAGGGTCAATCGTGTACTTGAGGCCACCCACGCGAACCATGTCACCACCCTGCTGGTAGTAAGGGTCTTCATTGAAAATATTGTCAGCAACATCTTCAAGAATATTCTTGAGGGTCTCACCAGACAGGTCATTCAGCGTCACCTGTGGATAGGTCATCGCTGTCTGCGTGGCGACCTGCTCAAACGTGATTGGCTGACCTGGCAGAACACTGACCCCCCAGCGGAAACCTGGTGAGAATGAAATCTCGGCATCCTTTTCCTGGATCATGGCATCACAGATGAGCTGATCAAAGGTACCGTTGAAGTTACCTCGGCGATACAGAACATCTTCTGAAACTGCCAGTTCTTCGTTAAGCTCATCCAGGAATGGCGCACGCACCTTGTCGACATAGGCCTGCATGGTTGCATCTGGCTCAAGCATGTTGGCAAATACTGGTAACAACTTGTAGCGGTAGTCGCTGACCTTACCATTCTTGACATCAAAGTCGAGAACAGACAGGAACTTCGTATTCGAACCTGAGTTAATTACAAGTGTCTTGCCACCAGCATTCGGTACTTCAACTGGTTGTGGTACACCGTCATGAGTATGACCACCCATGATGGCATCAATACCGGTTACACGGCTTGCCATCTTGAGGTCAACGTCCATACCGTTATGTGAAACAACTACAACAACCTGGGCGCCTTCTTCACGCGCCTGGTCTACAATTTCCTGCATGCTGTCATCACGGATACCGAAGCTCCAGTCCGGTACCATATACCCTGGATTAGCAATTGGTGTGTATGGGAAACACTGTCCGATAACAGCAACCGGGATACCATTCTGTTCCTTGATGACGTAAGGATTAAAGACAGACTCTTCAAACTCATTGTCGACAACATTCTGACCAACAAAATCGATATGGCCTGCGAAGTCATTCTCGATGATTTCCTTGACGCGATCCTGTCCGAATGTAAATTCCCAGTGACCGGTCATGACATCCACACCAAGTAGCTTCTGCGCATCAACCATGTCCTGCGCATTTGTACGCAGTGAAGTCCATGAACCCTGCCATGTGTCACCACCGTCGAGCAGCAATGCAGCCGGACGTTGTGCACGCATATTCTTGACCAGCGTTGCCATATGTGCAAAACCACCGACCTTACCAAACTTGTTAGCAGCTTCGACAAAGTCGAGGTAGGTATAAGCATGAGCAAGCTCAGTACCTGGCTTGATATTGTAATGCTTGAGTAGTTCGGCACCGACAAGATGAGGCGGGTTACCGTACATACCGGCTACACCAAGGTTAATATTTGGTTCACGGAACCAGACTGGTTCCAGCTGAGCATGACAATCGGTGTAATGCATAAATGAAACATTACCGAAGCGTGGCATCTCATAGATATTGCTGGGTTGTTTGGATGGCTTCGGGCCAGTCGGCAGTTTCTGCTTATCTGTGCCTGGTTCACAGCCAGTCAAACTCATACCTGCAGCGCTGGCTGCCGCCATCATTTGCAGGAATTCTCGGCGAGAAATATTCATTGCTTATTGACCTCCGTCACAATTTCTTAAGGTGCCGTATTTATTATCAGCAGCCCTTTGCAGGACCACCTGTTATTGTCCGTGGGATGGGTAAAACACACAAACACAATTGTTTTTAATTTTAGCTTATTTTGCAGGCCCTACTCAATGCCGCAAGGGCCAAAAAGTCAATATTTTGGCAATTATTCTACGTATTTAGCGATGCTTTTTTTATCTACCCATAAAAGTGTCAATTAAACCCACAAAAAAAAGCCCGGCGATTAAGCCGGGCTTTTTCAAGTCATCAAAACTTTAGCTTACTGGCGGTTACTTGGTGCGTTCAGCTTCAGACCATTCGACATGTAGGTGTGGAAGTACTCGAGGTTTGTGTACTCGGACTTCTGCGCCTTGAATGGCTTCGCACGGACCTGCTTGTTACAACCACCGTAACGACGGTGCATTGTACCCAGACCACCCCACTTCGAACGGTAAACCGGGAAGTTGGTTGCCTGGCCGTAACCGGCACTCAGGATGTTGGCACGGATGTACTTACCGGCTGCATCAAAGTGACAGTGTGCACATGAGAAGTTCAGCTGACCACGACGAGCGAAGTAGAACTGCTTGCCGTCTTCGTAGGCAGCCAGTGCACCTGCGTCGTTAGGCACAACCACATTAATGGCCTTGCCACGTGCTGTGTCTTTCAGGTAAGCAGACAATTGAGCCAGCTTGCCTTTCTTCCACTTCAGTGGTTTTTCGCCATTTTTCTTACGGCACTCGTTCAGTTCACCCTCAAAGGTTTTTACCTTTTTCTGTTTCGCATTCCAGTAAGGGTAGTTCTGGGCGATGCCGATGCCGCCGTTTTTAAAGCAGCTTGCATAGGTCTTGCCGTTCTTGAAAGGCTTGTTGTATTCCTTCTCGCCGGCTTCAATGTCGAGTTCGTAAGGAGGGAACTCTTCAATTGCCTGCCATGAGTCATACAAGTCCTGGTTATAGATATAGATACCATCAGCGTAGTCATCAAGTGTCTTGCCTTCAGGTAACTTCTTGGTCCAGTAGCTCTTGAATTTCTTCAGATCTTCCTTAGGACCAGCCTGTGCTGCCATGTTCGCACCGGCAACAAGCCCAAGTGCGGTCATTGTGATAATGATTTTTTTCATCATTGTTTTATATCTCCTCCGGTTTTGCCCAGGCTTAGCGGATCTTGGATTCCTGGGTCGCAGATTGACCCTTGTTATCCACCCAGCTGACCTTGATGCTGTCGCCTTTAGCACCACCCTTGAACTTGAATGACAGGTACGGGTTCTTTGAAACCGCGGGTCCCCAAAGGGCTGTCATTACTGCATTACCGTTGTGCTCACAGTTTACTTCCTGAATGAAGTGGGCGGGGATCTTCTTGCCCGTCTTCTTGTTCTTGCGAAGTCCTGTGTGCATCGGGTGACTCATCAGAGCCTTTACTGTCGTCACGCCACCTTTGGTCTTGGCGCGGATGCGTATACCTTTTGCCATCTTATATTCTCCTCGTTACCTTAGCCGCCACAGCCGCCAATCGTTACCTTCACGTCTTTGCTGGCACTGTACATCTTGCCACCAGCCTTGACGATTGCGTTGACCTTGCCTGTCTTACGAACCTTGATTCGTGTTGACACGAAGCCTTCGGCTGTCGCACCCAGGTTAAAGCTCGCCGCAAGCGGAGAAGGGTTAGAAGAAGCAAACAATGAAATGGATTCAATGCTACCAATTGATGTCGTGACGCTGACAGGGACCACGGCGCCGTTTTCGGCAATGTCCGGGGCCTTTATCTTGATGTCACCGCTCGCTGTTGTCGCTGTTGTGCCAAACAGTGCTTTCATTGCGGCGTCGCCCTTGGCTTCGAAGGCCGCTTTTGGCCATGCGGCCAGTACGGTTTGTGGCGTCAGCAAACCTGCGCCTACCGCAACAGCGACTGCACCTGTAGCCAGGCCGCCCTTGAGGAATGTTCTGCGTTGCATAGTATTCACCTTTTATAAATTTTTATGACTTAGAGCGTGTACAGCCAGTCAATGATGTTCTCAATGTCTTTCTTTGAGATAATTTTGTGCTTTCCGTATGGAGGCATCAAAGTATTCGGATTGTTAGATTCCGGATCATTGAGCTGGTTACGTAATTTAGCTCTATCTGGGAAACGGGCCTTCATTGCAACCAGTGGTGGCCCAATGTTTCCTGCAAGCTTGACGCCTTCATAGGCGTGGCATGCAAAGCAGTTACCCTTTTTACGGTTTTCAGCAACCTTCTTACCAGCTTTTGCATCAGCAACTGCTGTAACAGGTGCAAGTGTGAAGCTTCCCAACAGTACTGCAATAGCACTAGCGGTAGCTATCGTCTTTGCGGTCTTCCGCATCGCTCTCCTCCTCAAGTTATTACTTATCGAGTGATTTATTATTGTAGAATCGTTGCAAGTCCTTAGCAGTACTACTGAGCGATGTCAGCACCCCGACTATGATTTTTGGACGGTGGCTTACTGTTAATACTGAATCTAATTCTTGTATTGGCCGCCCCGACTCTACGGTCGTAAGCCATTAGCATACCGAAGTGCACGCGGATGGCAAGTGCTATTTGTGTGTTATCGTATTTTAGTATGTACTAAGATACTTGAGTAACTTTCACACTGTTATAATAGACTAAAAGTGACGCTCTTCATTGAGTAACTGTTTCAACTCATCACGCCGCGCCTGAACTTTGGAAAGCTCAATGAAATCATCCGATTTTATCTTCAAGGCACGCTCCAGTTGCTTGATTGCATCACCGGTCTGCCCAACCAGATAATAATGCTCAGCGAGTGAGCGGTGCGCCTCCAACTTATAGCCGGCCTTTCCCTCGGCAACAGACAATAACCGGTAAAACCCAGCATCCAGCTGTCTTGCCAGGCGTTGACGGTGCAACAGCGTGCGCGCCTCAGACGGCCGGTCCAGTTCGAGCAGGGCCTCGGCATAATACTGGGTCAGGACATGATCGTGTGGATACAGCTTCAGCGCGGCTTTAAAGCTCTGCAGTGCTTTCTCCGGCTGACTCGACTGCAACTGTAACCGAGCCTGCGCAGTAAGGAAGTTAATCTTTTCCGGGTATGTGGCCAGCAGTTGTTGGATATGTTGCCCGGCCAGGCTGGTGTTACCTGCCTTTTGAAGTGCCAACGCATAGGCATAACGTACCGCGGTTTGATTCAGATACTGCCCTGAAGCCAATATGGCACGGTAATACCTGACCGGATCCTGCATATCACCGCTGATGAGATTCAGCTTTTCACGCACGAGGTGGAAATCGAGACTATCCGGATATTGTCGGTACGCGTAACGACTCGCCCGGTCACGGGCATTCGCAATACGCGATGTAGTGACCGGGTGTGTACTGAGAAATTCAGGCGGACGACTATAGTAACGAGATGCCTGCTGTAGACGTTCAAAAAATGCGGCCATCGCATTTGGATCAAAATTCGCGTCGGCAAGCGTCTTGATACCGACAAAATCAGCTTCGTTTTCATTCGAGCGAGTAAAGTCGATCTGTGTTTGCGCGAGCGCTCCTTGTGATGCCGCAAGAGTGGCCTGGCCCAACTCACTATTCTGGCTGCCAAGGATGATGGCCGCAATGACGCCGGCAAGCGCGGGAATATTCAACTTGCCCTGTGCCTCAAATGCCCGTGCAAGGTGACGCTGTGTCACATGTGCGATTTCATGACTTAATACCGAGGCCAGTTCACTCTCGGTCTCGCTCGCCATAATGAGACCACTGTTCACACCGATATAACCACCGGGTGCTGCAAAGGCATTAACACTCAGATCATTAATTACAAAGAAGGTAAAGTTCTGGGCTGAGTAACCACTGTGTTCGACGAGGCGGTTGCCCAGTGAATTAATATACGCATTGACTTCGGGATCTTCGACGAGCTGGTAGTTGAGCCTGATCCGGCGTAGGAATTCAACCCCGATACGTCGTTCCTGATCGGGCGATAATACCGCACCTGCACTGTCACCTATATCGGGCAGATTTATCTGGCCAGCCATGGCCGACTGGCCAAAAAACCAGCAAACGATGCAGGTAATGTAAAGGTATGTGCGTAACACCATGAATTTGAATACTATCTTTATACGTCCGGTATGACCATCAATGTCGGGAACGGTTCCTTAGCCTGCACAACCAATTATAAGCTGCGCTGCGAGACACTTGTATTTGCTGTATCGTGCTTGCTATCAATGCAAAGTTATCATATAAGTGTACTCTTGAATTCTAATATCATTCCCGGATGCTGGAGAGATATTAAATCTCACAACAGACGGGGTGAGCCCCTGCTAATTAATACCTCAATTGAAGGAGATAAAAATGGCTGATTTTGATCAAGAACTCGACGCTTCAGGCCTGAACTGCCCACTGCCTATTCTGCGCGCCAAGAAAACACTCGCCGGTATGGCTGCTGGACAGATTCTGCGCATCGTTGCGACTGACCCGGGTTCTGTTAAAGACTTCGAAGCTTTTTCCAAGCAGACAGGTAACGAACTGCTGGATTCAGGTGAAGAAGGCGGCAAGTTCGTTTTCCGCATCAAGAAGTCCTGATCACGTCAGGAACGATCAAGGTTGTCAGCAAAGCCTTAGGCGGGAAAGCTATAGTGCCTAATCCTTGTGATCAATAACCTTTCAAAATAAATTCGGAAGGAGATTTAACATGTCGGAAAAGAAACTCGCGATTATTGCGACCAAAGGCACACTGGATTGGGCCTACCCACCATTCATCCTTGCTTCAACAGCAGCTGCGCTGGGTTATAACACCCAGATCTTTTTTACCTTTTACGGTCTGCAGTTACTCCGCAAGGACATGAACCTCAAGGTTAGCCCGCTGGGTAACCCGGGTATGCCGATGCCAATGGGCATGGATAAGTGGTTCCCTGTTCTCGGTACAGCCATTCCTGGCATGGAAAGCATCATGACCATGATGATGAAGTCCAAGATGAAGTCAAAGGGCGTTGCCAGCGTAGAAGAACTGCGTGAACTGTGCCTGGAAGCTGAAGTAAAAATGGTTGGCTGTCAGATGACGGTTGATCTGTTCGACTTCACTCATGACAACTTCATTGATGGCGTCGAATACGGTGGTGCAGCAACATTCTTCGAATTTGCTGGTGAAGCGGATATTACACTGTATATCTGATTCTGTTCTGCCAAGAAGATTAAAAAGCCCGACTTATGCCGGGCTTTTTATTTGCCCTGACCTTCCGGAGGAAGGTAGGGTACGCAAAATGAAACCCGAAGGGGTTCTTTGCGCATACTCTAAGTTGACTTATCTATACCTGATTCATATCCCGAATCAATCCATAATTTTTTTCCAAGAGTACTGGATTCCGGCATCCGCCGGAATGACGTAGATAGGGATGTTTTTAGACAGGATTTACATAATTAACAAGATTATTTGTTACTTTTTAATCATCCTGTATATCTTGTTAATCCTGTCTAAATCAGATTATTTCCCGTCATACCAGCGCAAGCTGGTATCCAGAATAATCCTAGATTTCAGCATGGATTCCAGCTGCCGCCGGAATGACGAAAATAATTACCTTCCGGGTTCATCCCCCCATAACAACTTGTGCATCTGCACCTGCATTCTGACAGGTAAGTGGTCTGCCAGGATCCAGTCAGCCAGCAGACGTGGTTCGAGCTTGTCGAATACTGGAGAAAACAGCACCTCGCAGCGGGCAGCCAGGCCATGTTCATTCAGTTTTGCACACGCCCAGTCATAATCAACACGATCAGCAATCACGAACTTGACCTGATCATGACCACGCAACAGCTCAATATTGCTGTAGAGGTTCTTTGTCTCTTCACCTGAACCGGGTGTTTTCAGGTCCATCACGCGCGAAACGCGCTCATCCACCACACCGATATCGACTGCGCCGCTTGTCTCGAGTGACACGGCATAACCGGCATCACACAGCTGTGTCAGCAATTCAGGGCAGTCCCTTTGTGCCAACGGCTCGCCACCCGTGACACAAACGTAGTGACAGTCCAGCGCGGCAACCTCGTCAAGAATTTCATCGAGCTGACGCTGTGTGCCGCCCTGGAAGGCATAACTTGTATCGCAGTAGCCGCAACGCAACGGACACCCCGTAAGGCGGACAAACACGGTGGGGTACCCGACAGAACGAGACTCGCCCTGCAGGGAATGAAAGATCTCTGTTATACGAAGCTGAGGCACACGTGCTCCTAGTGACCTTCCTGCTTCATCCTTTGACGGCGTTTATCGGCCAGGCGTGCTGCTGTGGTGGCAGGAAAACGTTTCGTCACCTCGTCCAGTACCGCATGAGCCTTGGTATAGTTTTTCAGCTCATAATAGCAATAGCCTTTTTTTAACATGGCATCGGCATGCTTGGTGCTGTCCGGGTATTTCTGCAGGACCAGGTCAAACTCACGGATGGCCTGCTCAAAGTCACGTGTGACATAACTGATTTCACCCAACCAGTACTGGGCATTATCGGCATAACCACTGCCAGGATACTTTGTAATGAAATCGCGGAAACGGCTCGTGGCCGGAGCGTAGCGACCTTCCTTGAGCAGCTTGAATGCCGACCGGTAGGCGGTTTCTTCGGCAACCTTGTCACTGACTGTTGTAGCAGGGACACCACTGGCTGTTGTTGCTGCCGGTGCAGACGAATTCGACGTTGTTCCTGAAGCCAGTGCAGCTGCCTGGTTTGGTACAGCCTGGGGCGCTGCCGCACCGGACTCGAGTTGACGCAAACGACGGTCTACATCCAGGTACAGGTCACGCTGACGTTGTTTGATACCCGCCAGCGTATTGGTCTGGATCTCGATGCTACCACGCAGTTCCTGCACCTCTTTTTGCAGGTTTTCAAGGCGCAGGTATAAATCCACAAGTCCCTGGCTCTCGAGTAGTTTTTCCAGGCGCTGCACGCGTTGTTCAAGTCCGCCCTGGACAGGTGCAGCGTTCAGAGGTGTCGCTGCAATAATGCCGGCCAGTACCAGTGCATGTGTGATGTGGTTAAGTTTCATAGTCTTTTCGTTCTATCTTGTTTTGTATAATATTTCTACGCGGCGATTCTGCTGCCAGTTCTCTTCATTATGCCCCACTGCAGCCGGGCGTTCTTCACCATAACTGACCATCTGGATCTGTGTCGAGGCAGCGCCCTGAAACAGCAGTAGCTGGCGTATCGCGCGGGCACGCTGTTCACCCAAGGCAATGTTGTATTCACGACTGCCACGCTCATCCGTGTGGCCTTCCAGTACTACACTTGCACCCGGGTTTGCCCCCATGTACTCGGCATGTGCCTGGATGATTGGGCGATCCTCGTTACGAATCGATGAGCTGTCGTAATCAAAGTAGATGATACGGTTGGCAAGCGGGCTTTGCGGGTTATCGAGAGGATGGCCCTGAAATGTTGCGCCAATACGTGCGCCACTTGCCGTCGCTGCATCCTCGGCTGCTTTAGCTGCAGCTGCCTTATCGGCCTCATCTGCCTGGGTACTGCGATCCTCGACAACGACGCCCTTGTCAGCGTCAGACTCATCACCAACACCCAGGGTTTCACAACCTGTCAGGAAAACCACTGGCAACAATAAACCCGCAATCGATATGCTGAATCTCATTTCCTGCTCCTTAAAAAATCATTCATGTTATTTTCTGTTAGACAGGGGCGACCACGCAGGTTCCCTGACATCACCCTTCTGAACCTCGATACGCTGGTGCACACGCCCATCAACAGACACCGCGGCAAGTACACCGCGATTACTCCTGTCCGTGGCATATATAATCATACTGCCATTCGGTGCAAAACTCGGTGACTCATCCAGTCTCGACTCGGTCAGTACCTGTAACGTGCCGGTCTCGACATCCATCACAGCAATGCGGTAGTGCCCGCGGTTACCATGCACCATGGCCAGCTGCTTGCCATCCGGTGAGAAAACGCCACGTGCATTATACCTGCCTTCGAAGGTCACACGTTGTGGCCGGGCTGCAGCCTTGTCGCCGTCCAGGCGTAACGTATATAGCTGTGGTCGTCCACCACGGTCCGAGGTAAACACAAGTGATTTACCGTCCGGGGACCATGCCGGTTCTGTATCAATAGAGGGGTGCTTCGTCAGTTGTGACAACCGGCCACTGCCAAGTTCAAACAGGTAGATATCCGGGTTACCCCCCTTTGAGAGCGTCAATGCGAGTCGCTTGCCATCCGGTGACCAGGACGGCGCACTGTTCAGGCCCGGGTAGTCAGTCACTGACTTGCGCTCGCCGGTAAAGACATTCTGCACAAACACCTGTGGTCGCTTCGTCTCGAAACTGACATAGGCCAGCTGCTGACCATCCGGTGACCAGGAAGGCGACATGAGCGGCTGACCGGACTCGAGCAGGTTCTGTTCATGGAAACCATCAGAATCTGAGATATTCAGACGGAAACGGCGCTTATTATTCGCATCCGTGAGCGCCGTGACATAGGCGATGTAGGTATTGAAGGCGCCACGCTGGCCGGTGAGTTTTTCGTACACGATATCACTGATACGGTGGGCCATGCGGCGTGTATCTGCAGCAACAAACGGGTATCGAATACCCGTGATCTGTTCACCCTTGAAGACATCGAATAACTGAAACTGAACCTCATAGTTTTCCGCATCGCGCTGCTTTACACGGCCGACCAGCAGGTAGTCCATATTGACGAGGCGCCAGTCGCTGAAGCGCACGGTACCGCCATCGTGCGGACGCGCCACCAGGTCCTTCTCCGGCATCGGCGCAAACCGGCCACTGCGGGACAGGTCATTCCTGACGATCGACACGAGGTCATAAGGTAATGGCGAAATAACCTGGTCATTCGCGAACGGAACGATCGCGATAGGTTGTGCACCTTCAACACCCTCGGTGATCTGGATCGTCAACGCTGCCTGAACCTGCCCGGCAAACAGCATCAGGCCCAGCCATAACAGACCCGCATTCCTAATTACGTTCACTTGCATCATGTCTCCAACGCAAAATTAAAATCTATATCGTACATACGTGCGGCAATTGCCGGATCTTTCGGTAATGGCAGCGGCGAAGCCTTGCGTACTGCCCCTTCAACACTGCGATCATACACGGCATTACCACTGCTTTTGATGATCTTTACATCAATTACTTCACCACCCGGAATCAGGCGAACCTTGACCTTGCTGACCAGACCCTTCGAAGAGCCCGCCGGTTTCAGCCAGTTACGTGCGACCTTCTGCCTGATCAAAACGAGGTAGCGGTCGATCTCGCGATTCGCCTTTGCCTCGGCCTGGGCACGCTCCTCTGCCTCGAGCTGGCGCGCCAGCTCCTGCTGGCGTTGTGCGGCTTCCTGCTTACGTTTTTTCTCGGCAGCAAGACGTTTCTTCTCTTCAGCCTTACGCTTTTTTTCGGCAGCGATACGCTTCTTCTCGGCCTCAGCCTGTTTCTTTTTCAGCGCTGCCTGCTCTTTTTTCAGTTTCGCGAGACGCGCCTGTTCAGCCTTGCGCTTTTTCTCTTCAGCGACACGTTTTTTCTTCGCAGCAGCCTGTTGCTTTTTCAGTTTCGCCAGTCGCTGTTGCTCTGCCTTGCGTTTCTTTTCTTCAGCAACACGTTTTTTCTTCAGAACAGCCTGTTGCTTTTTCAGTTTCGCAATCCGTTTTTCTTCCTCAACACGCTTGCGCTTTGCCTGTTGCTCCGCACGTTTGAGCCTTGCAATGCGATCCTGCTCCTGCTTTTGCTTGCGTTTCTCCGCCTGCCTGAGCTTATCCAGCTCGGCCTTGACCTTGTTGGCATCAACCGCAACAGCCTTCACCACGTTCGGCTTTTTCGCTATCACCTCGGGCTTCGGTGTCCAGTCAAAACTGATCACCAGCATGACCAACAGCAAGGCGTGCACGGATACTGAAAAAATGACTGCGACCAGGTTGTTTCGAATCCACTTAAACATGCTTAATCAACCTGCACTTTCATCGTGGCGGCTCGGTAAGCAGGCCTACACTGGGTGCGCCGGCTTTCTGTATCAAGGCCATCGCGACAACCACCTTGCCATAACTGACCTGTGCATCACCACGAACAAGCACCGGCGTACCGGGCTTGTATTGCATCACTGCGGCGACACGCTGCACCAGCAAATCATGGTCAATCGGTTTGTCCTGGTCATCACCAATACTGACGTAGTAGTTGCCGTCAACATCCACGGTCACAATGAGCGGTTCCTTGTTCCTGTCCGGTACCGGCTCCGAAGAGGCCTGTGGTAATTCCACGGCCACCCCCTGTGTCAACAGTGGCGCGGTCACCATGAAGATGACAAGCAGCACAAGCATGACGTCGATATAGGGCACGACGTTGATCTCGCTCATGGGCTTCTTACGTGTACGTCTTCTCCGCATAACTGACTATCTAAACGTTATCCATTGCTAAAAGGGGTTAACCATGTGCCTGGCGCTGCAAGATGGTCGAGAATTCCTCGACAAAGTTCTCGTAGCGGCTCTCAAGGCGCTCCACATTGTGTGCATAGCGGTTATAAGCGATGACGGCTGGTATAGCGGCGAACAGGCCCATCGCCGTGGCGATCAGTGCCTCGGCAATTCCCGGCGCAACACTGGCAAGCGTCGCCTGCTGCACATTTCCAAGCGCACGGAATGAATTCATGATTCCCCACACCGTGCCAAACAGGCCGACGTAGGGACTGGTCGAACCGACCGTGGCAAGGAACGGCAGGCTTGCTTCAAGCACATCGATCTCTCGGGTCAGGGCGACGCGCATGGAACGCTGCGCGCCTTCAAGGACAAACTGGGGGTCGATACCGCCACGTTTACGCAAGCGGACGTATTCCCGGAAGCCAGAATCAAAGATCGCAGCCATACCTGTTGTGTCCTGCCTGCCCATGCCCAGTTGTTCGTAGAGCTCACTGAGTTTATTACCCGACCAGAAACGGGACTCGAAATCATCGGCTGCCTTGTTCGCTTTGCGGATATCGCGAGACTTACGGTAGATCATGGTCCATGAAACAAGCGAGGCAACAAACAGCAATAACATGACGGCCTGTACGACCGGGCTGGCGCCGGCAATCATGTGGTACAAACTTAAATCAGTATTCAAACAGATGCTCCCTTATTGTTCATTGCCTCTAGCATTACCTTTGGTATTGCACTGGGTTTCCAGCTTTCTGCTGCCACGCACACCACCTGTATCTCTCCCTCACACAAGCTATCTTGCTCACCTGCACGCCGAATAGCTTGTCTGAAGACAATATTGGTCCGTGCCATCTTCTGCAGGCTGGTGACGACCTCGAGCGCATCATTAAAGCGAGCGGGTTGATGCAATTGCAGCGAAACGTTCCTGACCACAAATACGATGCCCTGTTGTTCCTTCAACTGGTCCTGCTCAAAACCGAGCGAACGCACGAATTCTGTGCGCGCCCGTTCCATGAACTTCAGGTAGTTCGCGTAGTAGACTACACCCGCGCTGTCAGTATCTTCGTAGTAAACACGCAATGGCCAAAGGAACTCAGTCACACAATCAATCCTTCATTAATACCGACAATGATTCGGATGAAAAATTCCAACCCGGCTGCCCCGTGTCATTCTTTATCATCAATTTCAATATCGATCTGTTCCGCAGCATTGTTCTTCGACTGCAGACCAAAATGGCTATAGGCACTTTGCGTCGCCACACGGCCACGTGGTGTACGCATAATAAAACCTTCCATAATCAGGTACGGTTCGATGACATCCTCGATCGTGCCGCGCTCTTCACCAATCGCAGCGGCAAGGTTATCGACGCCGACCGGGCCACCGTCAAAGTTATTGATGATAGCGAGTAAAAGTTTCCGGTCCATGACATCAAAGCCGTTACCGTCAACACTGAGCATATCCATTGCCTTGTCGGCCGTGTCGGCATTCACAAGCCCGTCGGTTTTGACATCGGCATAGTCGCGCACACGGCGCAGCAAGCGGTTGGCAATACGCGGTGTACCGCGTGAGCGACGCGCCACTTCATGGGCCGCATTTGTGTCGAGGCTGACATTCAGGATATCGGCACTGCGTTGCACGATATGGGTCAGGTCATCGTTGGAATAAAACTCGAGGCGCTGCACGATACCGAAGCGATCCCGCAACGGTGAGGTCAGCGAGCCGGCACGCGTCGTCGCACCCACCAGTGTAAACGGCGGCAGGTCGAGCTTGATGGAGCGCGCAGCCGGACCTTCGCCGATCATGATATCGATCTGGCGATCTTCCATCGCCGGGTAGAGCACCTCTTCAACGACCGGGCTGAGACGATGGATCTCATCGACGAATAACACGTCGTGCGGCTCAAGGTTGGTGAGAATGGCGACCAGGTCACCCTGGCGTTCGAGTACCGGCCCGGAGGTCTGACGCATGTTGACACCCATCTCGTTGGCAATAATATGTGCCAATGTTGTCTTGCCCAGTCCCGGCGGACCAAACAACAAGACATGGTCGAGTGCCTCACCACGTTTTTTCGCCGCGTGGATAAAGATCTCCATTTGCTCGCGCACAACTGGCTGACCGACGTAATCGGCAAGCAGTGACGGGCGGATGGCGCGTTCTACGGCATCATCTTCCTGGGTGCCCTGTGGGCCAACGAGTCGATCGGATTCAATCATGTCTTGTTATCGTTTTATTGCGTCTTGTTTAGCCACGGTCTGTAATGCCAGCCTGATGATTTCTTCGCTTGGTAAATCTTTTGTCTCGACCACGCGTACCATCTTGCTGGCCTCGGGCGGTTTGTAACCGAGTGCAATCAGGGCGCTGACCGCATCAGCAACGGCATCCACGGGTGGCTCAAGTGCACTGGACGGTTGCGCAAGTGATGCTGAACCTTCACTCGCGCCCCAGTTTTTCACCTTGTCTTTCATTTCGATAATGAGGCGCTCAGCCGTCTTCTTGCCAACCCCGGGCAGACGCGTCAGGCCGGCCGTATCGCTATCCATAACGCAGCGGATAAAGTCATCCGCACTGATCCCGGACAGGATCGTCAATGCCAGTTTTGCACCGACACCGTTGACCTTGATCAGTGCACGGAACATGGCGCGCTCATTCTCGCTCGCAAAACCGTACAGTGTGTGAGCATCCTCACGTACGACAAGGTGTGTATGCAGGGTCACCGTCTCCCCGCATTCCGGCAGGTTGTAAAATGTCGACATCGGTGCATCGACTTCGTAGCCGACACCGTTCACATCAATCAACATGTGGGGGGCCTGTTTCTCAATCACGGTACCGCGTAGCCGGCCTATCATGACTGCCTCCCGGTTACGGTATTGGGAATTTGCTGCATGGTTTGCTGGGTGTGTGCGTGACACAGGGCAACTGCGAGTGCATCGGCGGCATCTTCCTGTGGCGAGGCGTTCAGGTTCAACAATACACGTACCATATGCTGCACCTGTTCCTTGTTGGCGCCACCCTTGCCGACCACGGCCTGCTTGATGGCACGCGGGGCATACTCCGAGAGCGCAAGGTCATGGGCCACACCGGCACAGATCGCGGCACCACGCGCCTGGCCAAGCTTTAAGGCCGAATCGGCATTACGGTGCATAAAGACCTGCTCAACGGCAAATTCGTGCGGATTGTATTCGCGGATAAGACAACCCAGCTCAGCAAAGATGGTACCAAGACGCTGCCCCCAGTCATCGCTGGTGATACGGATACAACCACTGGTGACATAGCGGCTCTGATTGCCCTCGACGTCAATCACACCATAACCGGTAATGCGTGATCCCGGATCAATCCCGAGTATGCGAACCATCATGTCTGCCCTGCGGCATCTCCCCTGTCACTGCTACTGGTTAGGACATCTGCGCGATGACATCTTCAGAGATGTCTGCATTTGAATAAACGGTTTGTACGTCATCCAGGTCTTCAAGTGCATCAACGAGTCGCAGTATCTTTTCTGCATCTTCAACGCCCAGATCGACCTTCGTCTCAGGGTTCATGGTGATATCGGCAGATTCCGGTTCGTGCCCGGCATCGACCATGGCCTGTTTTACATCAAGAAAATCATCAGGTGTAGTCAGTACTTCGATACTGCCATCATCATTCGTCGTAACATCATCGGCACCGGCATCCAGCGCGGCTTCCATGATCGTGTCTTCATCTGCCCCCGCCGGGTAACTGATGATACCCTGCTTCGTAAACAGGTAGGCCACTGAACCATCTGTACCGAGGTTACCACCGGCCTTGGTGAAGGCATGACGCACTTCTGACACGGTACGGTTGATGTTATCGGTCAGGCAGTCGACCATGATGGCAACACCGTTCGTGCCGTAGCCTTCGTAACGCACCTCATCGTAGTTCTCACCTTCACCGGCCCCGGCACCGCGCTTGATGGCGCGTTCCATCGTGTCCTTGGTCATGTTCGCACCGAGCGCCTTGTCGATCGCGGCACGCAGACGCGGATTGGAATCGGGATCGGCACCACCCATTTTTGCTGCAACTGTCAGCTCACGAATCAACTTGGTAAAAATCTTGCCGCGCTTGGCATCCTGAGCTGCCTTACGGTGCTTGATGTTGGCCCATTTACTGTGTCCTGCCATGCCTGACTGCCCTTTCAATCTATACCTGTTAAATTGTCGGGTAGTGTAGCATTGATAGACCTGCCTCGTCACCGCACCCGCGCATCAAAAATGTTTTATCTGATTGTTTTTTCAGTCTTTGTCAGGAAATTCAGGGGGTTTCTGGAACCAGTGCCAGGATCGCATCACGGTTCGTCCAGGAACTTGCACGCTGCGCTGCCTGTTCACGTGGTAACCAGGCTGACTCAACATGCTCGTCCGGGTTCAAACGCACCGCACAGGTACTTGCCAGTTGCAGGGCAAACACGGTCTCGTGGTTCTCCATCACCTCGGGGGCATAACGGGCACGCCAGGCGGGGGCGATCGGGAATTTATTCGTAATACCAGTCTCGATAAGTTCACCCGTCAGGCCCGTCTCTTCGGCCAGTTCTCGGCATGCTGCATCATACGCAGATTCATTTTCGCGCAGACTGCCCGTCACTGACTGCCAGAAGCCACGCGGCTCGGCACGCTCAAGCATCAAGACTTGTCCACCTGTTGTATAGATGACAACAAGTACAGATTCAGGGCGTTTATAAGTCATTGATAATCATTGAATAAGCAAACTAATTAAACAGAAAAAAATAGATTCAGTGATATTTAATCAGAAAATAACCGCATTTTCTTCATTAGAGACACAGACAAACCCCGCAATTTGTACTACTTAAGTATTAGAGTAGATGGGTGCCACAAAAAAAATAGAATACGAAAACTACAAGCCACTCAGAATCTATAAATACCGTGTGAATACTCAAAATAATAAAAACGAATGACACTACCCAGATACAATTCAGAAAACATTTTTCTGCTCGGAGGCTGGTTAGTCTTCAGTGTTCTGCTCATCCTCTTTAATTTTGAACAAGATCGGCGCTTAACACTGTCTAATCTTGAACATGAAACCAACGTGTTTAATCATGAACTTGTCTCACGCTTACAAACCAACACAGCCATTATCAACAGCCTGTCCGCCCATATTTATTCATATGGTCATTTGCCCACCCAACTGACAACGGAAATTGCTCGAAAACTACTTGTTCAATACCCGCATATTTATATGTTCGAAGTCGCTGAAAAAATCACCTCCGCTCAGATTCATACATTCGAACACACCAAGCATGCACGAGGTTTCAAGGATTTCCGTGTTAAATCCTTTTCCTATGATACTGACCGAAAATGGATCGAGCCAGACAAGACGAGTGGAATCCACTACCCGCTGGTTCTTCTTGAACCCCAGTTACCGGAAAATCTTGACCTCTATGGCCTCGATACATGGTCAGTACCCAATCTGAAAAATGCTATGGAGAAAGCACGTGTCAGTAATGCTGCAGCAAGCTCCCTGCCGTTTAATCTCGTTGAAGGTGACCGTGCCTATGTAATGTTCGAGCCCATTTATACCACTTCTGCCGTAGACAAGGCTGATGATAAGCGTCACCCGGATTTTTATACTTTGCTAGTCATTAACATCAAGGCTCTGATACCCACAGCCATAAATGACCCGGCTATTCAGTACAACCTTTATCATGCCGACTTTTCTGCCAATGACCCTGAGGGAGCGATACATACATCTACAAACACACCTGACAGCTCTTTATCGAGCTACCTGCTACCGCGCCTCACCGGCCATCATGCTATCAATGTAGGGGGACAACACTTCATCCTTGATACACAAAAGCAAATGCAGTGGGGGGATTTAAATGCAGCGAAGTTCGCCGCCGTATTTATTATCATCATCGTGACACTCGTCTTTACCCTGTTTTTTATTCGTTCACGTTCCATATTGAACACTGTCAGAGAAGAGCGTGACCAGGCTATGCATGGGCTTGCCAGGATTGACCTGGGCGGTTCAATTGATGATTTCTACAAAGCATGTGTCGATAATCTTTCCAAGGCCTACCACGCGCAATATGCCTTTATCGGTTTATTTGCCAATGAAAACAAAGACAGGATTCGTACCCAGGCAGTTTGGGCGGGTAATAACTTTGCTGATAACTTCGAATATGAACTGGCCGGTACGCCATGCGCCGACGTTCTGAACCTTTCCAAGGAGCTCATTCCCCGTGATGCCGCAAAGCTATACCCTGAAGATACTATGCTGGTCGATATGGGTGTTGAAAGTTATTACGGTTCACCACTCATGAACTCGTCTGGTGAAATAATCGGTCTTGTCTCGGTGCTCGATACCGAGCCGATGGAATTGACAACCTGGACTGCACCAATGCTTACGATTTTTTCCGAGCGAATCAGTGCCGAGATTGAACGTCATACTGCCAACAAGTCGCTACAAGAACTGAACAATGAATTGGAACAACGCATAAAGGATCGCACAGAGAAATACCGTCAGGCGAAACAGGAGGCAGAACGAGCCAACAGGGCAAAATCAGAGTTTTTATCACGTATGAGCCATGAGTTTCGTACACCGATGAATGCTGTGCTGGGTTTCTCTCAGCTGATGGAAATCGACAAAGAACTCAATGAACGACATAACGATAATGTAAACGAAATTATCCAGGCCGGTCGGCATATGCTTGGTCTGATTGATGAGATTCTTGATTTGTCCGCCATTGAAGCCGGCAAGATCAATGTTAGCCTGGAAGATACGAGTGTCAGCGATGTTGTGAGCCGCGCCCTGTCCCTGGTTGGACCGATTGCTGAAAAACACGATATATCACTTGAATGCACACCGGATAACAGTACTGGCGTACATGTGTTGGCAGATAGCAAACGAATGACAGAGGTACTCCTTAACTTGCTCTCAAACGCCATCAAATACAACCAGTCCCAGGGAAAGATCTGGCTAAGTTGTGACAAAGATAATGACTATTTCTATCTTCACGTTCACGATGACGGTGTGGGACTATCGGACGAACAAATGAACAACATCTTCGACCCATTCAATCGCGCAGGTGCAGAGACAACACAGATAAGTGGCACTGGCATTGGCCTTAGTATCAGCCGGGAGCTAATGCTGCTCATGAATGGCGATATTACAATCACGAGCGAGCCGGGCATCGACACCTGCTTTACAATCAAGATACCTCTTAGCAGCGCTGCTAATTAATATTTATAGTAGAGGCACTATCTGTCTAACCTGTCTCCTACACGTTGGTAGTACTGCTTAATCCATATCGGCGAGGCCAGAGTCGTATAGGCAATCACCAGGATCAGGCCTGCGTAGACTTCCGCATCCAATACACCGGCGGTACGTCCAAGCTCGGCAAAAATCAGACCGACCTCACCACGTGGCACCATGGCCATACCGATGATGAGGCGCAAAGGTGTTGTCTCTTTTATTAACCAGGGGCCGAGCAATTTGCCAATGACTGCAACCGCGACCAGGACCAGGGAAAACGACCAGATAAAACCACTGCTCCAGTCGACCGCTGTCAGATCGAGTGACAAGCCAACCATGACGAAAAATATCGGTGTGAACAAATGGATAATGGGTTTCATTTGATTGTGCACGTTCTGGACGAACTCGGGATCGGCCTGTAGTGCCATCCCGAAAGGCAGGAAAAAGCGTCGTGACAGGGCAATGCCGGCAACAAATCCTCCGATGAGGTAAGGCGCACCGACCAGATGGGCCAGTGTCGCGAAGAACAATACCATCGACACCAGCGCACTGGGGATCAAGCCAGGGGTCGTACTGATTTTGTGAAAATGCTTGATGAGTGGCGAAATGATCCGGGCCAGGATCGGTGCGAGTACAAAGAAGCCACCGACATACAGGACAATCGTACCGGTATTTGCCAGGCTGACCGTGCCGCTGACTGCAAACTCGTATAAAACTGCGAGCAGGAATACACCCATCAGATCATCGATGACCGCTGCGCCCAGTACGACCTGTCCCTCGTGGCTCTGGTGACGCCCCAGATCTGCCAACACCCTGACCGTTATACCAATGCTGGTCGCGGTGAGGGTGCCGCCAATAAACAATGCAACGAGTATATCCAGATCAAACAGGTAATAGCTTGCGGTAAAGCCGAACACAAATGGCAGAACAAAACCGGATATCGCCACCACTATCGAGCGAAACCCTGACTTGATAAGACGCCCCAGGTCGGTCTCAAGTCCAACTTCAAACAGCAGCAGGATAATACCGATCTCGGCCAGTAGCTTGAGTACATCGTTGGGTGTCACCCAGTTAAGTAAGGTAGGACCTAACAAAATACCGGCAAACAATTCACCAATAATGGTTGGAGCACCAAGGCGTGAGAAGACTTCCGCACACACCCTTGCTGCGACGAGAATTAGCGCGATTTGTAACAGGATGTAATGAATCTCGACCATAGCTCTACTCTAGATGAAGAGCAGCAGTGATTAAAGGATTATCGATACAAGAAAAAAAAGACTTTGGGGATATCTACAAACAGCGATACTGTATGTTTACAGTGAACCTGCATGGGCGACTCTATGCACTACCTGAAAACAATTATTGTCCTGTTGCTATTGGCTACCTGTAGCCTGCCCGTCTACTGCGCAAACGGCCCTTCAGAAAAAGAACTGGAGGAATGGTTCAAAGATGACGACCGATCACATCCGTATGAAGGCAGTGTCGGTGATGAGCAACTCATATTCCTGACCTCTCCACCCAACAAACGCGTCCCGCATTCAAAAAGCCAATTACACATCCTGCCAACCAGTCCGGATGATGGCTGGGTCAACCTGCAACAATGTTACGACAAACTCGATGCCGTACCCGAGTTACAGGTCGTCTACGAATACAAACAAATGCGTGATTTGCGTGTCACCCACAGCAGCAAGATTGGCAAGCACTGGGTAGAGGGCCAGTCAGTCCAGTTGCAGGATATAGAACATGGGGCAAGGCTGTGTGTTACTGCCCAGGTACGTATTTTTTACACGAACCCCGATGGCAGTTTCAGCCTGGTCAACGGGCCGTTCCAGCGACGGTTTCTCGATGGCTACTACCCGATGCATGTCAGCCTGGAATTAAGCTATCCAGGTGATGCCTTAACGTACACCGGGATCACACCGGCTCCGCAACAAGGTTTCAACGTCGAGCATTCAGAAAATAGCCTGTCGATTGATGCCTGGTTCAAGGGGAAACTGACCATGCAGGTCCATTTCAGGCACAAACAATAAAATATTCTTTAGCATGTTCCACAAAAAACCGACCTGTATATGGCCGGTTTTTTCGTTCACGACAGTTTCGCTATTCTATCTTGATCGTGCGTCCCTTCTTTTTATCCACCTGAACCTTGGGCAAAGTAAGCTCGAGGATTCCGTCCTTGATTTTTGCCTTGACCTTCGACTCATCAACCTCAGCGGGTAAAACCATGCTGCGTGAATATGAACCACGTGATATTTCACTGTGATAGTAATCGTCTTTCTCTTCTTTTTTCTCGTGGCTGGTACTGCCCTTGATAGTCACTGAGTTTTTCGTCACCGAGACATCGATGTCCTTCTTATCTACTCCAGGTAGCGCCGCCTTGACGAGTATCCTGTTCTTTTGATCAATGACATCAACACGAGGAGACTTGCCCTCGAAGGGGGCGGTTAGCTCACCTAGATTTGGCCACTGCATATGAAACGGGCGCATCCAGCCACGCGGAAAATAACTGTCAAACAGCCGCTCCATTTCCTCAAAAGGACTCATTGCTCGCACGGACTGCGGTTTCTTAATGTCTTGCTTGACGGATTTCCTTGTAACCTTCTTGCCGGTTTTCTTTTTTGCTGTAGCCATGACATATTCTCCTGTAAGAAATCATTACCGTGGTCAACAAAATACCTTTAGGACTGTATACTCTAAACTTCTTATCTATCGAATTTCATTGATTTAAATCAAAATCAAACACCTGTGAAAAAATGGGCTATTTAGGGCGCACTCACCTACACATGTTCGGGCCGTTACATCGTAATCAATCATCAGTGCATAAAAAAGGGGCGCAAATGCGCCCCCTCCCTGTACATGCAGTAAAAATCTTACTGCAGAGTGTCAGCGAACGTTGGCAATATTTCACCGCCGTTTCGACCAACGGCCTTGATTTCGATAAAGGCATCAACTGCATTACCATTACCGCCTTCAACGACAGCGGTGTCATCCCCGACATGACCAACCGGCACAAACAATTGTGGGTGATCAAACGGTGCCTGACGCTTTTCAACACGTGGGTCCGTCAGTGCCTTCAGGAAGGCAACGATGTTGTCACGGTCGACGCTATCAAGACCATCACCGGTATTCAGGCCGGCAGATGAGTTTTTCAGCTCACCCTGCAAAATACCCAGGCCGGTAATTTCAACCGGGTTTGTCCGAGTGGCATCAAAGCCGATAATCGGATGCGGGAATTCAGCAGCGGGATCGAAGGTACGGAAGTTACCACCGCGGAAGTAGAAGTCGACCACGTCTTCGAGCGTGTCTTCACCACCGTTGTGGAAGTACGGCGCTGTCAGAGCAACGTTACGCAGGGTCGGAATCTTGAAGGCACCATCAGCACCCACATCTGTATCCAGCTCTGTCGCTATACCATCAATCTGCGGATTGTCGTAATCACCCAGGTGAGTCTGACGACCGAAGCTGAGCGGATTACCAAATGGATCATTTCCACCAACACCCAGGTCTTCAAGGGTAGGACGTACACCGATGTTGTTAAAACCTTCATCGATCAGGTCACCACGGCGAATACGTGTGAAACCACGTTCATCGACACGGCTGACTGCCGCAAAGGTGAACTCACCACGACCATGACAGTTCAGACAACGTGCTTCCTGATCAGCAAGGTGGAAACCAACCAGTTCAGCCTGAGTCAGCGCGTCTTCATCACCATCGAGGAAACGGTCAACCGGTGAATCATCCGATACGAGTGTTGCTTCGTACATCTGCACGGCAAGACCAAAGAACAGTGAGAAGTTGGCTTCCATCTGTGAGTAAGTGTTGTCCGGATTGTTGCGGGCAACCTTCTTGCTCACGATAGTACGGCTACCGTCTTCATTCAGCATGACGAAGTCGTTACCGTTCCACCACTCGCTCTTGAAGGCACGCTTGATCATGCCTTCATAGCTGCGAGCCTTAAGCCCTGGTTTGCCGTGACGACGGGCAAGCCTGCCGAGTACACTGTCGTGACGATCGACCTTCTGCTTGCCGAGTGGACGCAATGCGTGTGCACGTGCACCACGCTCAGTACGATTAGCAATAAACTTGTCACCAATCTCCATCCAGTAACGACCATTCGCAGACATCTCAAACTCACTCAGGGGTGGTCCAACTGCCTGTGAGGCAAGTGATGAGTTATCGATACTCACGCGCACTGCTTCAATGGTACCGTTTTTACCATGACGGCCATGAGCTCCTGACTTCTTCGTGGTCTGGTATACGAACGCATCCAGATCGGCATCACCGAACGGGCTGACACCGTTGAAGATGTTGTTGGCACGACCGTCCCAGAAGTTACGGTGGTTAAATACTGCGTTGATGACCGTTGGTGTATTACGTGGCTCAACACGACGTGTATTCACACCGCCAACCTGGAAGCCCTGTGGATCAGATTCCGGTGTGGTTTCATCCACAGCCTGGCCGTCTGTTGCATCCTCGAACTGTGAGAATGCCACACCTTGTGATGACACGACATCATTCGAATCACGTACCACGTCAGAAGTGAACAGCAGAGGATCTGCCTTGACGTGGAACGGGAAATCACCCGCTGATAACGTCGAGTTCGGACCACCAGTCTGGAACGTAATGTCCGGATTCTCAGAAGCATCCTGGTTTGCACCGAGGATACCCGGGCTGATCTGGTTCTTGGCACGGCTATCAGCACCTGCATTGAAGTGACAACTTGCACATGCCTGGATACCATCACTGCCGACCTGCATATCCCAGAACAGCGCCTTGCCTAACTCAATAGCGCGTTTCTTGCTTCGGACAAAGTCGTTGAGGTTTGAAGGTTCCGGAACCGGGATGGTCTTGAGTGAGGTAATTTCTGCACGAATTGTGCGTCCCTCGTTCTCGATCTGGTCCAGGACCTGGAGGGTAAGGTCGGCATGTGCTGTTGCTGATGCCAGGCTACCCGATAGAATTACGGCGGCACCAAGCATGGTGTGCCGTTTATATGCACTAAACATATACATCTCCCTGTAATCCTTGTTTTAAATTGCACAATAATATTTCTATGTGCGCATTATTTTTTCCTAACACCTACTCCAATATTGCAGGTGAGCCGCATAGTAACAAAAAATACCTTTATGTCTATGTAGGGATTTTCAGTATTCGATTTATTCACAATTCTTGATGTGAAGTGCATCGCAAATTCTCCTCTCCAAGATTAAAATTATGAGAAGTCGTTCACATTTCAATTTTTTCTTTAGTAGACAAACAAAAAAAGCCCGGCAGTGCCGGGCTCCTTTTTAACTACTTACCTGTTGGTATATTTAACTCTCAACAATAGGCTTGCGAATACGCAGGCTGAGTTCCTTAAGCTGATCTTCGCTGACACTGGAAGGCGCATCCGTCAACAGGCAGTTGGCAGACTGGGTTTTCGGGAATGCCATGACTTCACGAATTGAATTCGCATTCGCCATCAGCATCACCAGGCGATCCAGGCCAAAGGCAATACCGCCGTGTGGTGGGCAACCGTAGGCCAGCGCGTCAAGCAGGAAACCAAACTTGTCAGCTGCTTCTTCATCACTGATACCCAGCAATTTGAATACAGTTGCCTGCATCTCAGAGTCGTGAATACGCACCGAACCACCACCAACTTCACTGCCGTTGAGGATCATGTCATAGGCGCGAGACAGGGCATTGGCCGGGTCTGCCTGGAGTTCTTCCACACTGCAACTTGGTGACGTGAACGGGTGATGCAGGGCATTGAGACGACCGGTATCCGGGTCTTTTTCAAACATTGGGAAATCAACCACCCACAGTGGTCGCCAGCCTTCTTCAACCATGTCCATGTCATGGCCGAGCTTTACACGTAGTGCACCGAGTGCCTCGTTGACGATGTGTGCCTTGTCGGCACCGAAGAAGACCAGGTCACCATTCTCTGCACCTGTGCGCTGCATGATGCCTTCGACTGTCGCATCCGGCAGGAATTTCAGGATTGGTGACTGCAGACCATCACGGCCCGCCGCAACATCATTCACCTTAATGTAGGCAAGACCACGGGCCCCGTAGATGCTGACGTATTTCGTGTAACCATCGATGTCTTTGCGTGACAGCTCACTACCCTGCGGCAGGCGCAGCGCAGCAACACGCCCTTCCGGGTCAGAGGCAGGACCGGCAAAGACCTTGAATTCGACATCCTGCATCAGGTCATCGACATCAACGAGCTCGAGTGGAATACGCAGGTCCGGCTTGTCGACACCAAATCGACGAATAGCTTCTGAATGCGGCATGCGCGGGAATGGCTGTGCGAGTTGTACATCGAGCACACGGTCAAAGGTATTACGGATCATGTCTTCGTTGATCTGCATGATCGCTTCCTCGTCCATGAACGAGGTTTCAATATCCAGCTGGGTAAATTCTGGCTGACGATCGGCGCGCAGGTCTTCATCGCGGAAGCAGCGTACGATCTGGTAGTAACGATCCATGCCTGACACCATCAGCAATTGCTTGAACAACTGTGGCGACTGCGGCAGTGCAAAAAACTCACCGTCATGGGTACGACTCGGCACGAGGTAGTCACGTGCACCTTCCGGTGTGGCCTTGGTCAGGATCGGTGTCTCGATATCCATGAAGCCGTTGGCATCGAGTTGCTCACGCAGGGCGCGAGTCACTTCAGAGCGCAGGCGCAGGTTATTCAGCATTTCTGGACGGCGAAGATCGACATAGCGGTAGCGCAGACGGATTTCCTCGCGTACCTCGGTTTCCTCGTCGAGCGGGAACGGCGGTGTCTTGGCTGAGTTGAGAATCTCAAGTTGCTTAGCAAGCACTTCGACCCCGCCGCTGGCGAGATCTTCGTTAACGGTACCTTCCGGGCGGTGACGCACACGACCTTGTATACGAAGTACAAACTCACTGCGGCAACGCTCGGCATTGGCAAAGGCCTCGACGGTATCAGGATCGATAACGACCTGAACCAGACCTTCACGGTCGCGCAGATCAATAAAGATGACCCCGCCGTGATCGCGGCGGCGATGCACCCAGCCGCATAGCTCGACTTCTGAATTGATTAAACTTTCGTTAACGTGACCACAATAATGAGTTCGCATGGATATTGGTTCCGGGCTCGGTAAAAGGCCGGAATCTTAAGGCGTGACAGGCCGTTATGCAACTTCCGTGGGCTTTTCTTCAGTTTCCGGGAGTTTCGGCCACTCTGGTTCAACCATGCCGAGTGAGATCACCATCTTCAGGGCCTCATCAACATTCATATCGAGCTCGACAACATCCCGGGTCGGGACAAGGATTATAAAGCCTGAAGTCGGGTTCGGGGTTGTTGGCACAAACACGGTGGTTACCTCTTCACCGGTCTTCGCCTGCACCTCTCCGGCACTGCTGCCAGTCTGAAAAGCCAGTGTATACAATCCCTTACGTGGGTACTCGATAAGCAGCACCTTGCGAAATGATTTACCAGTCGAGGAAAACACGGTCTCCGCGACCTGCTTGGCGCTCTGGTAGATACTGCGTACGACGGGGATCCGCCCCAGCAGTGACTCCCACACCTGCACAAGCTTACGACCAAACAGGTTAGTGACGACAAGCCCGGTCAGCAGGGTCACCGCAAGCATGGCGATGACTGTGAGGATGACATCAAAATACGGGATCTCAAGACCAAGCAGGGCCTCAGGGCGGTATTGTGGTGGAACCAGGGTGAGTAATTGCTCGACCAGGCCGACCAGCAGCTTGAATACAAGCAGGGTCACGCCCAGCGGTAACCAGATCAATAGTCCAGCAATCAAATAACGACGTAACAAGTACCTTTCTCCTGTATTTCTGTTATTTCAGAAATAACTAACAAATTCTACAACCACATGATTCAAAAATAGATTTCCTACCGAGAACCTTAGTCACTACTAGCATTCTTGTTTGTGCCAGTCTTGATATCTGTTTCAGCCAACCACCGCCCTTGAGTCGGCAACAGACAGCAGAAATCTTCTTTTTCAGTGTTACAGCACTTCCAGGTTAGCCCATATTCTGTACAGGCATATTCATAAATCGAGATGACACTATCCTGTCTTGTGATTGTTTATGGCTACGAGACGATATGGTGGCAGGCGGGGTGGACTTCAAGCTGGATCGAACCGGCAATGTCAGGCAAAGCCGTTTTTATCCTTGCCTTCAGTAATCGTATCGACCGCTCGTGCAGCTTCGATGGCCTTTAACAGGTCAGTATGTTCCTGGATACCCTGCCCATGCATGTATAACTCGGCAGTCTGCAGTACCCGCTCCATGTATTTCATGCGGTAATGCAGGTTCAACAGGCTTTTGGCGATGTGATGCTCATCCTCGTCCTGCTCACGCATGCGTGCAGCTTCATTCAATGCATCCTGTAATTCTTCGGGTGTTGGTTTACCCATTGCGTACCCTCCATTGCCTGTTGTCTCGCGTACCTGTTATTCATTATAGCGAATTACAAGACCGTTGCCTGAAGCAAATCAGGATTTATCCGGTACAATGGCCAATCTTTTTCAGTACTGGAGAAATGCCGTGTTCCATGGTCGGGCGACCCGCTTACCCACACACGATCGTAACGATATGAAAACGATCGGCAGCCTGCTGCCCTTTTTATGGGAGTGGCGCGGCCGGGTGGGTCTCGCCCTGCTCGCTCTGATTGGAGCCAAGGCGGCCAATGTGGCAATTCCCCTCGCCCTGAAAGGTATCGTCGACAGTCTTGATAATCCCGAGAGTGGCCAACTGGTACTGCCGATTGTGCTGCTGCTAGTCTACGGCGCACTGCGTATGGGAAGTTCGCTGTTTAACGAATTACGCGATGCACTTTTTGCCCGCGTCCGCCATGGTGCGATGAGCAAGGTCGCAAAGCGGGTTCTGCACCACCTGCACAGCCTGTCACTGCGCTTTCACCTTGATCGCAAGACCGGTGCGATTACCCGTGACGTGGATCGCGGTACCCGGGCCGTCAGTTCGATGCTCAATTACCTTGTCTTCAGTATCCTGCCGACACTGGTCGAGATCGGCATGATCACCGGCATCCTGCTGTGGCAATACGACATCTGGTTCACCATCATTACCTGTGTCAGTGTTGCCCTGTACATGCTGTTTACCTTCAAGATTACCGAATGGCGGATGAAGTACCGTATTCGCATGAACGAGTCAGACTCCGAGGCCAACACGCAGTCCGTCGATAGCCTGATTAACTACGAAACAGTGAAGTACTTCGGCAACGAGGATTACGAACTGCAGCGCTACGGCAAGACTGTCGGTCAGTGGGAAGACGCCGCGGTCAAAAGCCAGACGACACTGTCTGCACTCAATGTAGGCCAGTCGACAATCATCGCCATCGCCGTCACGCTGATTATGATCCTCGCCAGTAATGGCGTTGTTGAGGGCACGATGACCCTCGGTGATCTCGTTCTCGTCAATGCGTTCCTGATCCAGCTGTTTATCCCGCTCAATTTCCTCGGCATTGTCTACAGCCAGCTCAAACACGCACTATCAGACATGGAGCTCATGTTCCGCATTCTTGATGAAAAGGCCGAAATCACTGACAAACCCGGTGCGCATACACTCGATGTCGGTAATGGTGAAATCCATTTTGAGCATGTCAGTTTCGGCTACAGTGATGAACGCCCCATCCTGCATGATGTTGATTTCACGATTGCGCCCGGGCAAAAGGTCGCCGTCGTCGGCGAGAGTGGGGCCGGGAAATCAACCCTGTCACGCCTGTTGTTCCGCTTCTATGATGTCAATGCCGGTCGCGTATTGATCAACAGTCAGGACGTACGCGACGTCAGCCAGCAAAGCCTGCGCCAGGCGATCGGGATCGTGCCACAGGACACGGTCATGTTTAATGACACGCTGTATTACAACATCGCCTATGCGAAACCGGGTGCAACGCGTGAAGAAATCATACGTGCTGCTGAGCTCGCGCATATTGATCACTTTATCCAGTCATTGCCGGAAGGCTATGACACGGTCGTGGGTGAGCGTGGCCTGAAACTGTCGGGCGGTGAAAAACAACGTGTCGCGATTGCGCGGACCATCCTGAAAAACCCAAAGATACTTGTGTTCGACGAAGCTACCTCGAGCCTTGATTCACGTTCCGAACAGGTCATCCTTGAGTCACTGCGCGAGGTTGCCGAGAATCACACCACGCTGGTGATTGCACATCGCCTGTCGACCATCATTGATGCCGACCGCATCCTGGTCATGGCCGACGGCCGCATTATTGAACAGGGTACTCACCAGCAACTGCTGTCGCATGACAGTCACTACGCCAATATGTGGGCCTTGCAACAAGAACAACAACAGGAACTAGATTGATATGGGTGCTGTTCCTAAATCCATTCTCATCACGGGGTGTTCAACCGGGATTGGCCTGTGCGTGGCGGAGGGGCTCATGGCCCGTGGCTACCGCGTATTCGCCACGGCCCGTAAACATGATGATGTCGAGATGCTGGCACAACGCGGACTGGAAAGCCTGCAGCTGGATGTCACCGATGAGACTTCGATGGACCGCGCCATAGATGAAATCCTTGTCCGTACTGGCGGCACACTCTATGCCGTGTTTAATAACGGCGCCTATGGCCAGCCCGGTGCCGTTGAGGATTTAACCACCGACGTGCTCCGTAAACAGTTCGAGACAAATTTCTTTGGCTGGCACAGCCTGACGCGCCGCCTCATTCCCATCATGCGCAAACAGCGCTATGGACGCATCATCCAGAACAGCTCGGTACTCGGTTTTATCGTGCTGCCTTTCCGAGGTGCCTATAACTCGAGCAAGTTTGCCCTTGAAGGCCTGTCCGATACCTTGCGTGTCGAACTTGCTGGCTCAAATATTTTTGTCTCGCTGATAGAGCCAGGTCCAATCCGCAGTCGTTTTCGTGAAAATGCCCGCAAGGCCTTTCATGAAAATATTGATGCTGAAAACAGCACCTTCCAGGAACATTACCGGGCCATGCAGAACAGGCTTGAAAAAGAAGGCGATGCAATGCCCTTCACGCTGGGTCCTGAGGCCGTGCTGAAACGCGTTATTCACGCCCTGGAAAGCCCGGCACCGAAACCTCGCTACTACGTCACCTTCCCGACCTACCTGTTTGGGACGCTGAAACGCCTGCTCTCACACCGCTGGCTCGACAAGGTGATCCTGCGCGCATCGTCAGGCGGAAAGCGCTAGTTGCATCATTTTCCTGAAAAGCTACCCTTAACTATAAAGTTATCCGTCTGCTGGCGGCTAATGTAGTAATCATCGATACAACAAATGGACCCTGCCATGAACGCAGCTGAACTTGTTGAAGATATTAACAAACTCGTCTCACTTCCCGAGGTCTGCATGCAGCTCGATGAGATGCTGGCCAGCCCATATCACAATATCAATGGTGTGGCACAACTGATCAGCCAGGACGTCAACCTGAGTGCACGCCTTTTAAAGATCGCTAATAGTTCGCTGTATGGTTTCAGTGGCAGGATCGACAGCATCACGCGGGCCATTAACCTGGTCGGGACCAGTGAGCTGATGATCCTCGTACTGGCTACTTCGACCGTTACGACATTCAAGGATATTCCCGGACAGACCTTTAATATGGCCGGTTTCTGGCGCCATAGCGTCTATACGGGTGTACTGGCCAAGCTCATCGCGCGCCGGTGTAATATTCTTCACCCTGAGCGTCTGTTTATTACCGGCCTGCTGCATGATATCGGGCTGCTTGTACTGGTCTACAGTCGCCCGGAAATAGCCAACCAGATTTTTGAAACCGTCAAACAGACCGAGCGCCACATTTACGACGTGGAAATGGAAGTATTAGGCTTTGATCATGCTGAAATAGGTCGCGAGCTGGCCAAGAAATGGCGCCTGCCGCAGGCGTTCCAGGACTCAATTTATTTCCACCATCATCTTGATGAACTGTCAGAGCCCATGCTTGATGCAGCGATTATTCATGTTGCAAGCGAAGCGACCGGCGCACTTGAAACGGGTGAAGACATCAAGGCTGACCAGGTCGATACCATGGCCTGGCAACTGACCGGGTTGAACATGGATGACTTTGCTGAACTGCACACAGAAGCAACACCGGAGTTCGAGGATATGCTGAGTATCCTGCTACCAGGTATAAATATCGGTTAGCTATACAACTGTTTACTAACGACGCGGATCAAGATGGAGTGCGTAAGCCCTGCGCAGATAGCCGCTACTACCACTTACCTCGAGAATAAACTCAAGTACCGGTTCACGCACCGGCCTGCGCGTCTTTAACTGGATGACAAATCTGCCATCCTGCTTGTGTACAGCCTTGAAGGTCATCCGCTGCAGGATGTGGTTCAGTTGTATCCCTGACTTGCGGTGAACCTCGAGCGGCGCCAGCGCGATATAGGCATTCAGAATCTCGCCCGAATCCGTCGAGAACACGGCAATTTCTGCATCAAGCAGTTCATGCAGTGCCGAGTTAACGGTAATCGGGCCGAGTGACAGGGCCTGTGCGAATGGTACCATCAGTGACCAGATAAAGAAGATAGCAAGTACTGTGTTGAATCGTTTCACCATCATTGTTCACTCCTCGCGACAACAAATGTTTAGATCCCTTATCTAGCATGAAAGACTACGCAATAAGCGTGTCACAGTTCATGTTTGGTTGCAATTTCCGACAGGTATGACAGGCTGTAGCCTATAAAGAGGGAGATGATTCATGCTGCCAGACTGGCGTATCGTTCATAAAGAAATCGAAGAATATATTGCAAAACCGGCTCCTGCTGCGCCACTTGCACGCCTTGGATTTCATTCTACGCGCATCTTCTACTGTGTGTTTCGTGACCTGTTTGAGGGACAACTGACCCTGCGTGCCATGAGTCTCGTCTACACCACCCTGCTGTCAATGGTGCCGCTGCTGGCAGTCAGTTTCTCGGTGCTGAAGGCATTTGGTGTCCATAACCAGATCGAACCACTGTTGTTTGACCTGCTATCACGCATGGGCGACCAGGGCGTTCAGATTGGCAATACCATCATCGGCTTTGTGAATAATATAAAGGTCGGGGTGTTGGGTGCTGCCGGGCTGCTCCTGCTCTTTTTCACAGTTATCTCACTGGTACAGAAGATCGAACGCTCGTTTAATTACATATGGCGCATCGACCAGGCGCGGCAACTGTCACGACGCTTCAGTGATTACCTGAGTGTCATCCTCGTCGGCCCTGTATTGATCTTTACCTCTATTGGTATCATCGCCTCAGTTAAGAATGCAGCGATCGTGCAGTACCTGTCCTCCATCGTGCTGATTGGTGGTGCAATCGAATTCATCGGCACCCTGCTGCCTTACCTGCTCGTGATTATGGCATTCTGTTTTGTATATATTTTTATGCCCAATACGAAGGTCAACACACGTGCCGCGCTGCTCGGCGCAACCATTGCCGGTGTTATGTGGGAGTCAACCAGCTGGTTGTTTGCATCGTTTGTCGCCTCATCAGGCAACTACGAGGCAATCTATTCCAGTTTTGCGATTCTTGTACTGTTTATGATCTGGCTCTACCTGGGCTGGATTATCCTGCTCATCGGCGCAAATATCGCGTTTTATTACCAGCATCCGGGGGCTATCACGTCCGCGGACACCTGCAACTGTGCCGAACCTGTGCTGCAGGAACAACTTATGCTGCAGATCATGTATCTGGTCGCCATCAATATGATCAACCGTCAACCGCCCTGGCAAGCCGGCGCCCTGGCACAGGCCATCGGCCAGCCGGTTGATCTGGTCGAACGCAGTCTTATCCGTCTGGCAGACGCCGGGCTGATTTGCAAAACTGCCAATGGCCCCGACGGCTGGGTTGCCGTGCGGGACATTGCCGATATTCAGGTCACCGAGATCATGAACATCATCGAAGGCAAGTCACATGCAAGCCCGACCAATCCGTTCGGGGCACAATCTGCCAGCAACCATATTCACAGTACGATTGAAGAAGCACGCAATGCGGCGCTGGAGGGGCAAACCCTGAAACAACTGGCAATGAACTTTTCGCCAAACTCAGCCTCGAATACAGACAATTAAAAGAAATGTATAGGGAGATACCCGATGTTATCCAGAACCAGCGCCCTCCTGTTGTCCGTATTGTTGCTTGTATCCACGGCAGTCAGTGCCGAAGACCTTATTGATCTGAAGCGTGCAGCACGTAACCCGACAACACCGGCAGACACCCTGCAACAACTTGCCAAACACGACAATGCCGATGTCAGGCAGAACGTCGCCCGCAACAGGCGTGCACCGGCAGACCTGCTCCACGAACTGGCCCGTGATCCGGAAGCGCGGATTCGTATAACCGTTATCACCAATACAGCAACCGCAGAGAAGACCCACTTGTTGCTGGCCGAAGACAAGCAACAACAGGTACGCAGCGTGCTGGCACGTTATGAGTATTGTACTGCAGTCGTCATGGACAAGCTCGCCAATGACTCCTCTGTCGAGGTACGTATCGAAGTGGCAAAAAACTGGAACACCAGCCTTGCAACCTTGCAGAAAATGACCAATGATAGTTTCCCTGAAGTAAGTCAGACTGCATCCCGCGAGATGACCAAGCGAAAACTCGAGGCTGCAGAATAACCGTCAAGGAACCCTGATAATGGCCAGAACAACAATCCTCTACACCCTGATAGCACTTGCAGGCAGCCTGCTTCTCACCGCATGTGATGCACCTGCGCCTGAAAAACCTGCTCAGCAGAGCAGCCCGGCGGCTGAAAGTACTGATTTCAAGAAAACACGCAAGGTAGAGGCCCGATTTGAAGATGTCAGTGATGATATCAAAATTGCCATTACAGACCGTGGTATCAAGATCAACAACATCTCCCATATCGGTAACATGCTGGCACGTACTGGCAAAGACGTCGGTTCAACCGTTCAGATCTTCGCGGGTGATGCTGTGGCGATCGAGTTCTGTAGCTCAACGATTTCGCGTGAAACCATGGAAGCAGACCCGCACAACATTGTGTTCTGCCCATATATCATTTCGGTCTACAGCCTGCCGGGCGATGAAGAACACACCTACGTAACGTATCGCAAACCCCTGCTCGTGGGTGACGCGCGTTCAAAAGCCTCACTCAAGGCGGTTGAAAACCTGCTTGAAGAAATCATCATCGAAGCGCTCGGTGAATAAACTACTCTGAAACGACGCGTCGTACCTAGGCCATATCCGTCTGGCCTTTGAGGAGTTTCTCGATACTGTCCTGCATCAGGGTGCTCATACCATCTGATATCGCAACGTCCTTTATGTCGCTTGCCGTTGCGCCGTGATAGACAAATTCCTTCATGGCTGGTGTCCCCGCAATTGTCACAAGGGACGACTCGAAACAAACGGGTAGCCTCTCTTTGTAAAAATACCCATCAAGACAAGGACTGCAGGGCCTCCAGGCTATCTGCCGCAGTCTCACGGACATCAGGATGGGCATCTACAAGCGCTGCCTGAAGGTATTTTTTTGAGATGGGAAGATCGATAAATGACAGGATATGACAGGCATCGGTACGCGTACTGGCATCAGGATGCTGCGTCAGTGCACCGAGCTCCTCAACAATGGTCTCAAGCAAGCCCGAACCGTCAAACCCTTCAAGGACAGCTGAAGCCCCGATACGCACATTGATCTGGCGTTCCTGATCCGCAAATAACACCAGCAAATCAGACAGAGCGGAATTATCTCTTCGCAACATGGCCTCAACCTGTGCCAGTTGCCCTACTTCAAGCAGACTGTCGAACAAGACCTGTCGGCCATCGGCAAGGCCCGCCTGTTCAACCCAGTAGGCAAGCTCATCAGGACTGTGACTGCCCTGTAGTTCGAGCGTATTGAGTTTCAACCACGGCACACTGCGTATACCGAATTGCTCGGCACGTTCGAGGTCAGTGGAAATATCGACAAGGTCCAGGCTGGCAATCTTCGACTGCTCGAGCATCTCATGCATGATCTGTTTCACCTGAGGACAATATGAGCAACCGGGTGCCACCAACAGGGTGGCGTGCACGGGAAGAGTAACGGGTATATTCATTCCGTGAGTATACCCGCCCGTTTCGTATTATGCTGCCGAAGCACTCCCTGCTTCACCGGTCTGCTTTGTAAACACAAGTTCATCACCGGTTATATCTGCCGCGATAATGTCACCTGCCTCGAAACCACCAGCAAGGATATCCTGTGCAAGCGGGTTCTCAAGCCCCTGCTGGATTGCTCGTTTAAGTGGACGCGCACCGTAGACGGCATCAAAACCTGCCTCGGCCAGCTTGTCGAGTACTGCATCCGTCAGCTTGAGATCCATTTCTCGTTCCTGCAGGCGCTTACGTAGCTGTTCGATCTGGATAGACGCAATCGCACGGATCTCGGTCTGGCCAAGCGGGTGGAATACAACAGACTCGTCAACACGGTTAATGAACTCGGGTCTGAAGTGTTGACCTACCACATCCATGACCGATGCTTTCATGGCCTCATAATCATCACCGGCCATTTCCTGGATCATCTGGCTACCAAGATTCGAGGTCATGACAATGACGCAGTTACGGAAATCAACGGTACGACCCTGGCCGTCGGTGAGGCGACCATCATCAAGTACCTGCAGCAGGATATTAAAGACATCCGGGTGGGCCTTCTCGACCTCGTCGAGCAGGATCACCGAATACGGTTTGCGACGCACGGCCTCGGTCAGGTAACCCCCTTCCTCGTAACCGACATAGCCCGGAGGGGCACCGACCAGACGTGCCACGGAATGTTTTTCCATGAACTCGGACATATCGATGCGTACCATGGCATCCTCGGTATCGAACATGAACGCAGCAAGTGCCTTGGTCAACTCGGTCTTGCCGACACCGGTCGGGCCAAGGAACAGGAATGAACCATTCGGGCGATTCGGATCCGATAGCCCCGCACGTGAGCGGCGGATTGCATTCGATACCGCTGATACAGCTTCTGACTGGCCGATGACGCGTTTAGCTAATTCATCTTCCATGCGTAGCAACTTGTCACGTTCACCTTCGAGCATGCGGCTGATCGGGATCCCGGTCCACTTCGAGACGATCTCGGCGATCTCCTCGTCCGTGACCTTGTTACGCAGCAGCTTCGTGTCGAGCATCTCGACCTGGCTGGCCATATCGAGCTGCTTTTCAAGTTCCGGGATCCGGCCATATTGCAGTTCTGACATACGTGTCAGGTCGCTGGCACGCTGCGCGGTTTCCAGTTCAATGCGCGCACGTTCGAGTTCTTCCTTGATGTGCTGGGTGCCCTGCAAGGCAGCCTTTTCAGTCTTCCAGATCTCTTCAAGGTCGGCATACTCACGCTCAAGTTCGTCGATCTCGGTCTGCAGGTGTGACAGGCGTTGCTGCGACGCAGCATCCTGTTCCTTTTTAACGGCCTCGCGTTCGATCTTCAGTTGGATCAGACGCCGCTCAAGACGGTCCAGAGACTCCGGCTTCGAATCGATCTCCATGCGGATACGTGAAGCCGCTTCGTCAACAAGATCAATCGCCTTGTCTGGTAATTTACGATCAGAGATATAGCGGTGCGACAGGGTCGCCGCCGCAACAATCGCAGGATCGGTGACATCGACACCGTGATGCACCTCGTATTTTTCTTTCAGGCCACGCAGGATCGCAATCGTATCTTCAACACTCGGCTCCTCGACCAGCACCTTCTGGAAACGACGTTCGAGCGCGGCATCCTTTTCAATGTACTGTCGGTATTCATCCAGCGTCGTCGCGCCAACACAATGCAGTTCACCTCGCGCCAGTGCCGGCTTGAGCATGTTACCGGCATCCATAGCACCTTCGGCCTTACCCGCACCAACCATCGTATGCAGTTCATCAATAAACAGGATGACCTGGCCTTCCTGCTTGGAAAGATCATTTAGCACGGCCTTGAGACGTTCTTCAAATTCACCACGGAACTTGGCACCGGCGATCAGTGCGCCCATGTCGAGCGACAGCAGGCGTTTGCCCTTGATACCTTCCGGTACTTCGCCGTTGACGATACGTTGTGCGAGGCCTTCAACAATCGCGGTCTTACCGACACCCGGTTCACCAATCAGCACAGGGTTGTTCTTGGTACGGCGTTGCAAGACCTGAACTGTGCGACGGATTTCATCGTCACGACCAATCACAGGATCAAGCTTGCCCTGCTCGGCTCGTTCGGTCACGTCAATTGTGTACTTCTCCAGCGCCTGACGCTGTTCCTCGGCATTTGGATCATCGACCTGCTGGCCACCGCGCATACTTTCGATGCTTTTCTCGAGAGAAGTCTTCGTTGCACCGGCATTGCGTAACAGTTCACCCAATGTACCTTTGTCCTCAAGTGCTGCAAGGATGAACAACTCACTGGAGATATAACTGTCTTTGCGCTGCTGTGCGGACTTGTCGCACATATTTAACAGGCGACCCAGGTCGTTGGAGATGTGCAGGTCGCCCTCTGCCCCCTGAACCTGGGACAACTTGTCGAGCGCCTCGCCAAGCTGTGAGCGCAGCAGGTTTACATTTACACCCGCCTGCATAAGCAGGTGGCGGGCACTGCCACCTTCCTGGTCGAGCAGGGCTGTCATCAAGTGTAGCGGTTCAATAAACTGGTGGTCGCGGCCGACGGCCAGGCTCTGGGCATCGGCCAGTGCAAGCTGGAATTTACTTGTTAATTTGTCCATTCGCATTGGAACAGTCTCCACACATAAAACTGAATATACCCACTAGATGGGGCGCAGACGTTCTATTTCAAGAGTAGTCCAAATACGTGGACTTTATAGTGGCAATTTTTCACAGCCGAGCAGGCGCCGGTAGCCCGTCTTTTCCTGCTCCGTGGCATGCTTGTCGAACTGACTGCGTATGCGTGCCAACTTATTGAGCCGATGTAACTTGTCAAAACGAGTGATGTCGCGTTCGATCGTGAGCCTTTCATCTGCCGCTTCCAGGTAACGCTTGTACATCGCCAGCAGACTCTGCCACTTTTCATGGCTGATAATAAAGTGCTCGGCGGCTTTCAGATCGTTATCCAGGAATGCCTGGTAGTTGGCAGTGCGCGCTTCCGCCGCCTCCGGCCAGCGTTCTTCCAGTTCATAGCGGATCGTATAGCGCGCCTCACGCATCTTTTTGCGCAGCTGCTTACGTTCCTTTTCAAGCTTCTTGTCCTGCCGCTTCAGGCGGCGACGCTGTTTACTCAGGATACTTCGCTGCGTCGTGGTATCCGCAGGCAGGCGTAACTGCTGCGCCAGCGCAGCGGCAAGTTCGGCATACACATTATGGCCACCCTGACCGGCCGAGAACCAGCGCAGGTACCAGGGCTGCCAACGCTCCAGGTACACCTCGCTGGTGGAACGAGGCAGGTCGGCACTGTGTGCCTGAGCCAGTGTATACAGGTGTGCCTCGTAGAGGCTGACTTCGCCGTTTTTGTTCCTGTCAGGATTCACCGGCAACGCTTCACCCTTTCGCGTCTTGCCCTGCAGCGCTGCAAAAAAATAGGTGCTGTAGTCGCGGTAATCATCCGTATTGATACCGGTCGAGCAGCCTTCTGCCTCGCGGTGCTCGGACTCCGCGAAAAAACCACAGCGTTTCGCGTCAACAAGTTCGAGCGTGTCAGATGCCTGCGGGTGAACAAGGCGCTCAAAACCGCCGGAGTAACACTGGGTAAAGACAAACCGCATTGGCACACGTTTATCGACAGGTTCAAGCAGGCCGTAAAGCTCACGGACGGACAGTGACGTGTCGCCCCATAGCCACATCTTGTTGTTTGCCGTGTCCTTCTTGTCGTGACCACCGTGGCCATTAAAAATAAACAGCCCTCTGTCACCTGGTGCAAGGTTTTTGAAGTCTTCAGTCAGTTGCTGTTCGAGTTCCTTGCGACGTGTTGTCCCACGTACACCTTTAATATCATGATTACGATAACTCAGGCCGTTGTCATAGGCAGCGTTATAGATCATCGCCAGCGGTTGTAATTGAGAGAGGTCATCCGTGACCGGCTGCCATGACTTCACATCCTTGACCTCGCCTTCACCGTCTGTAAAAAACACGCTCAGTTGTCGTTCAGCTCCGTTCGTTGCTGCCTGGCTGATCGCGGATTTTGCCCACAGGACATTTTTTTCAATCTGCGCCTGTGAGCTTCCGAGGTCATAGCCGCCACCGACGATCCAGACATGGTCTTTGGCGTGTAGCGGAAACACGGCCAGGCACAACAGACCAGCCAGCACCGACCATGACGTCTTTTTCAGGTTGATTCGTTTATGTATTTTCACCTGTACGCCCCTCTATGCATTCTGCTATGTGTTCAAGACAATCAGCCGACTTCATATCACTGCAGGCCACCTCACTGAATACCTGCAGACGTGCCCGGCTGCGCACGAACACGGATAAAATTGTATGCCCCTCGCCGGCAATACCGGTCAGGCGCATCGGAAAAACAGGAACACCTGCCTGCTGTGCCAGCCAGGCCACCCCGCCTTTGAGTTTGCGCGGTGGATCACTGTCGAGGTGGATCCTGCCATGTGGAAACAGTGCCACCACCTCACCCGCCTGTAAGCTGCGCAGTGCCTCCCGTAAGGCCTGCTCCGGACGTCCCTTGCGTTCCACCGGTATACAACCGACACCGCTAAACAACCACTGCAGGCCAAAGCGCTCATACTCCTCACGTGCGATCATGAATCGCAGCGGGCGTTTCGTCGCCGCGATCATCAACAACGGATCAAGGCCGGATACGTGGTTACACACGACAATGCAACCGCCCTGCTCCGGGAGCGGTACCGGGTCATGCTGCAGGCGATGAAAGTGGCGGCACATGAGCAGGTTCAAACCGTCCAGGCAGGCAAAGCCGACACCGCCCCAGTGCGCTTCATTATGACGATAGCCAAGCACCAGCAGGCCGATCACGAGACACAAGGCAATGATAATGCTGTAGGTAAGTATGCCCGGTTCAGTCAGCATCATCAGGCGTGTTATTTCTTGTAATTCTTTCGCTTGAACAGATCGTTGCGGCGGCTGACAAGGCGATCCAGGAACAACAGGCCATCGAGATGATCAATCTCGTGCTGCACGGCAACGGCTTCGAAACCTTCACATTCATAGGTCTGAGTATTGCCATCAACATCCTGTGCCTCAACGGTGATAGAGGTCGCCCGCATCACGTTACCGGTGTAGTCCGGTACAGACAGGCAACCCTCGCGACCTTTCTTGTAGCCTTGCCAGGCCACGATCTCTGGATTGACCAGTACCATGCAACCGTTGTTCTTGTGTTTCGGGTTGTTCGAGACATCAACAATCGCAACACGTTGAAAACGCCCGACCTGGGGTGCAGCGACACCAACACAACCCGGGGCATTCAGGCGGGTGTCATCAAGGTCTGCGACAAACTGGCGAAAGTCATCATCAAACTCAGTGACAGCCTCACTGACCTGTTTCAACGTCGCATCGGGGTAGACAAGGATATCCAGAACTGCCATCGACTTTCTCTATGCAATCAATGTGTCGATTTCAGTCAGACTGGTCTCGATACCGCGGCCCTGCATGATCGACAACGCAGCCTGCAGGCTGCCGACGCCTTCCGCGGCATGGCCTTCGATGTGTATGATGTAGATCGGTGCATCTTCAGTGCCCGCCACATCCGATTCCAGATCCAGGATATGCAGGCCGGATTCTGCAAGTGCACCGGTGACCTCGGAAACGATCCCCGGGCGGTCGGCGCCGTACACACTGATACGGACATCCGGCTCGAGGTGCTGATGCAGGTGTGCCTTGATCTTGTCGACATGCAGGTGCAGGTCGAGCGATTCACTGACCGGGCTGACCAGGTCAACCAGTTGTTTGGTACGGCCATCAAAACCGACCATGACCATGATGGTGAAGTTACCCCCAAGACGCATCATTGATGCCTCACCAAGGTTACAGCCACCCTCGAACAGGGCATGTGTCAGTTTCGCGACGATGCCGGGACGGTCTTCACCGACGAGGGTCAACATGTACCATTTTTCCATGTTTTGATTCTCCACAAGGCTCTCTCACTATGTTGCGTGCAGATAAAACGGAAAGCAACCCGGCTAGCGTTTATAGGCAATCACCTGCACAACGGCAGCCTGGCCAAAGTGGTACTTGCCCTCGATGACTTCACGCTCTGTTTCCAGGCCATGTTGCCAGTCAAGCTGTGATAGCTCATCGCGCAGTGCATCGAGTGTCATGCAAAGCTCGGCAGAGGGTGGTCCGCCCGTTGCGAACTCAAGCTGCGCCGGTGTGTAGGCCTCGAGGATCAATACGCCACCTTTTAACAATCCTTGCGTGACACCTGCATGGACCTGCCTGCGCAAGGCCGGTGGCAGGTGGCAAAACACGGATACGATACCCTGCCAGCGGCCCGGCTCTATGACAAAATTGGCCAGATCGGCGTGAATCGTTTCGATCTCAACCCCGTGTTTGGCCGCGAGCGTGCGTGCTTTCTCCAGGCCAATGGCCGATGAATCGACTGCGGTGACGGTATAGCCCTGCTTTGCGAGGAACACAGCATTACGTCCCTGCCCCTCGGCCAGGCACAACACGTTGCCTGTCGGGATCAGGTCGGCATGCTCAACCAGAAAGTCGTTCGCCGTTTCACCGTAGGCATAACCCGGCTCGGCATAGCGTGTGTCCCAATCCATGTCGTTCCCTTTGCGCTGCTTATTCAGTCACTCTATTGGCTACCCTGTGGGAACATCCACGTCATGGGGTTATCGATGGCTCGTTTGTCATCCACGAAACGGATACCTTTCGCACAACGGATGATTAACCAGATCACGGTGAACAAACCAAATAAAGCTGCTAACGGGATAACGATGTAACCAACCAGCACAACAGTGAGGATGGCACCAATGATTGTTAGCAGCCATGCACTGAATACAAACAACAGGCCTATCCAGAACGTACGGATAATAAAGCTGTAATGAGACTGCAACCAGTCGTCTGCATCATCACGTGTCACATAGGCAATCACAACAGCAATAACCAGGGTCAGGCCTCCTGTTACAAGCCCGACCAGGTAGAGGATGTAGACCAGTTTTGCGGTCCCTTCATTGCCTGAGAATATCGAGTCATTCATTGCTGTCTCCAGAAATTGTTATGACAATGGCACTTGCCATTCAATATCAGTGTAGCGTGGAATGAGCGAGATAGATGGTCACAACACCCGCGGCAATCAACAGCATTTGCTGTGCTGTGACACGAGCCTCGGCGCGACGGTGCAAACCGGGAATAAGGTCGGCCACCGCGATGTAGATGAAACTTGCAGCCGCCACGGCCAGTACGTACGGCACGGCCTGCTCAATGCCCTGCAGGCTGTAATAGGCTGCCACACCACCGATGACCGTCGTCAGGCTCGCCGCAATATTCACCAAAAGCGCCTTCATGCGGCTGTAACCGCTATGCAACAGGATCGAGAAATCACCCAGCTCTTGTGGAATCTCGTGTGTGGCCACCGCGATACTTGTAACAATCCCGAGGTGGATATCGGTCAGGAATGCCGCCGCGATCAGGATCCCGTCAACCAGGTTATGCATACCATCCCCGATCAGGATCATTGCACCCCTTGCGGTGCCTTCTGCATGGCCATGACCATGGTTATGGTCATGTTCCTCACCGTGAACTTCACAATCGTGGGCATGGCAATGTCGCCACAGGACCATCTTTTCGAGCAGGAAAAAGGCCAGCACACCGAGCAACACGGTAAAGGTAATATCGTGCACATCATCAACGGCAGGGTGACCAAGAGCATGTGGTAACAACGCCAGGAAGGCCGCGCCCAACAGGGCACCAATGGCATAACTGACCATGTGTGGCAGCAGGCGCTGGCGTGTCGTTTCCGGGATGAGCAGGAACAGACCGGCCAGAAATACACTCAGTACTCCGCCAATCAGGCAAAAAAGGACAATCCAGGTCAGCAAGCTCATAGCACGTTCACATCTGTATCATGTTCAGGAACAACGCGCATAATACCTGAAAGTACCTGACAAACCTATGTAATCAGTGATCCTGCAACCAGATCATACTCGCCATGCGTCCACAGCTACCGTCGCGGCGGTAGGAAAAAAAGCGTTGTGATTCGGTGGCGGTGCAGAAATTGCCACCATAGATATTGTTCACCCCGACGTCGGCAAGGCGTTGTCGTGCCACAGCGTAGATGTCCATATTCCAGTGTCCCGGACGGGTAAGCAGGAACGCATCCTCGACATCATTCTCAAGCAGGAAGGTACTGCGCACTTCTTCTCCGACCTCGAAAACCCGTGGCCCTATTGCAGGCCCCATCCAGGCCAGCAACTCTCTTTTTAAACACGCGGCAGATTCACATAAACGTGCCACGGTTGCTTCGAGTATACCTTCGGCCAGTCCACGCCAGCCGGCATGCACCGCCGCAACATGTGTCCCCTGCCGGTCACAAAACAGGACCGGCAGGCAGTCAGCCGTCATGACGACACACACCCTGCCCGTCTCGGCAGTCACGCATGCATCGGCTGCAGGCGGTGTCTGACACGAACCTGCCTCAACAATACGGTTACCATGCACCTGTTCAAGCCAGGCCGGTTCACCCGGGTAGCCAACCAACTCGCTCAAGCGGGCGCGGTTGGCTGTGACATGCTCATCGCGATCACCAACATGCCGGGCAAGGTTCAGGCTGTCATACGGTTCGACACTGCAGCCCCCGGCGCGCGTCGTGCTGATCGCCCTGACCCGCGTGGGAGCAGGCCAGTCGGGGATAATCAGCTCTGTATCACTCGAACCAGTCATCGGCGTGGGCGTCAAAATCATCCGACAGCACGCGCAACAGGTGCTGCATATCACCCGGCAACGGCGCTGACCACTCGACCGGTTCATCCGTCAGCGGGTGTAGAAAACCGAGTCGTGCCGCATGCAGGGCCTGGCGTTTGAAGCCTCGCAATGTCGTCGTCAATTCCTCACTGCATTGCGGGGGTAGTTTCAGGCGCCCACCATAGACCTGGTCACCCACGAGTGGGTAACGGATATGTGCCATGTGCACCCGGATCTGATGTGTGCGGCCTGTTTCCAGCTTTACTCTTATATGGGTATGGGCGCGATAACGCTGCTCGACACGATAATGAGTCACGGCATGTTTGCCGCCACTGACCAGTACCGCCATATTCTTGCGGTTGACCGGGTGACGTCCCATCGGCGCATCCACTGTGCCACCAGCTGTCATCACGCCGGTCACGACAGCCTCGTACTCACGTTTCACCTCGCGTGCCTGCAGGCGCTCCACCAGCACCTTGTGTGCTGTCGGTGTCCGCGCGACGACAAGCAGGCCGGTCGTATCCTTGTCGAGACGGTGAATAATGCCGCTGCGTGGGACCTCGGCCAGTTCCGCTGCATGGTGTAACAGGCCATTGACCAGGGTGCCGCTCTCGTTGCCCACTGCCGGATGGACGACCATGCCTGCTGGTTTGTTGATAATGAGAATAGCCTCGTCTTCATACAAGATATCGACCGGGATATCTTCCGCCTGCCAGTCGACCACGACCTCGTGCTCCACCTCCACGATGACGGTCTCGTTGCCAAATAATTTGTCCTTCGGACGCAGGATCTTACCGTCTACAGTCACTTTACCGGCCTTGATCCATTGCTGCAGACGCGCCCGCGAGTAATCCTGGATGAGCGCGGCCAGCCCCTGGTCAAGACGTTGCCCTGCCATGTGTGGGGGAATTTGCAGTGTTATAGAGTCAGTTTCACTCATGGTTTTGTTTTGTCCGGCCAAATGGCGCACAATATGCCTGTTCGAGCATTTTACACAGGAAATCAGACGATCATGCGCATTTTTGGCCTCTTACTCATCTTCAGCCTCGGTTTAAGCGGTTGTTCCCTGGTGCCGGAACAGATCGACGTCACCGAGAACTGGTCTGCGAGTAAATTCTACGCCGAGGGTAAACGTTCTCTCGCCGATGGTGATTTTGAAACGGCCATCAAGTTCTACGAACAGCTTGAGGCCCGCTTCCCGTTCGGTAAATATGCCCAACAGGCGCAGGTCGAGATTGCCTATGCCTATTACAAGTTCGATGAACCGGAATCATCGATTATCGCGGCAGATCGCTTTATCAAGCTGCATCCGCGCCACCCGAATGTCGATTACCTTTACTACCTGAAAGGCCTTGTGAACTTCAATGCCGGCAAGGACCTTATTTCAAAATACCTGCCGCAAGATCCAACTCAGCGTGATCCGGGGGCTGCACGTGCGGCCTTTGATGATTTCGGGATCCTCATCCGGAAATACCCTGACAGCAAATATGCCAAGGATGCCCGCCAGCGCATGATCTTCCTGCGTAACAACCTCGCTGAATATGAGATCCATGTTGCAAATTACTACATGAAGCGACAGGCCTATGTTGCGGCCAGTAACCGTGCCAAGTATGTGGTGGAGAACTTCCAGAAAACCACAGCAGTACCAAAGGCACTGGTGATTATGATAAATGCCTACAACTCAATGGGACTGAACGATCTCGCCAACGATGCAAACCGGGTATTACAGAAAAACTACCCGGGCCACCTTACCAGCCTGACGACATCGGATACGGTTAAAAGAACGCTTAAATAGCGTCGTGATCGGTTTCACCGGTACGGATACGGACAACCTGTTCGACGCTTGTAACGAAGATCTTGCCATCACCAATCTTACCGGTTCGTGCGGCGCCCGTGATTGTTTCGATGCAGCGCTCGACCTGGTCTTCAGGCACAACCACTTCGAGTTTCACTTTAGGCAGGAAGTCGACCACGTATTCGGCGCCGCGGTACAACTCGGTATGTCCTTTCTGACGACCGAAGCCCTTGACCTCGATAGCCGTCATACCTGTGATACCAACTTCTGACAATGCCTCGCGAACGTCGTCGAGTTTAAATGGCTTGATGATTGCCTCAACCTTTTTCATTATTCTGCTCCGTTAGTTCCGATCATCATATCCGTGCCCAGCGCGCAGCGGGCAAAATGCTAAGCCAATGCTGCCACAAACCAGCGCCACTAGCCACATTTTCCACTACGATATTTGGATGTTATCGGGTAGCGCCGATCACGACCAAAGGCTTTTTCAGTAATCCGTACACCTGGCGGTGCCTGGCGACGTTTATATTCATTGCGGTCTACCATCTTGATGACGCGCGCGACAACGTCTGCGTCGTAACCCTCAGCAACGATTTCTTCGAAGGTCCTGTCCTGCTCGACATACAACACCAGGATCGGATCAAGGATCTCATAGGCCGGCAGACTGTCTTCATCTTTCTGATCCGGTGCCAGCTCTGCACTGGGTGGCCGGTCAATCACGCGTTGCGGGATTACAGGTGACAGCGTATTGCGATAGTTCGACAGGCGATACACGAGCAGTTTCGGTACGTCTTTCAAGACATCAAATCCACCTGCCATATCGCCGTACAGGGTCGCATAACCGACGGCCATCTCACTCTTGTTACCCGTGGTCAGAACGATACGGCCCTTCTTGTTGGCAATCGCCATGAGCAACACACCGCGACAACGGGCCTGGATATTTTCCTCGGTCGTGTCGACCGGCAAACCCTCGAATTCATCGGCGAGGCTGTCGAGGAAGGCCTTGAAAGGCGTCTCGATCGGGATCACCTGGCAGGGAATACCCAGTGCCTCGGCCTCGGCAATCGCATCATCAATACTCATGTCGGCGGTATAGCGTGATGGCATCGATACGGCCTCAACACGTTCAGGGCCAAGAGCATCCACGGCCACAGCAAGGCTGAGTGCCGAATCAATGCCGCCGGAAAGCCCGAGCACTACGCCACGGAAACCATTCTTGTTCACATAATCACGCACACCCAGCACAAGCGCCTGGTAGGCGCTGGCGTCTTCACCTGGCAGATCGGCGATATCCGCCTCTATCGGGTCTACACTGCCATCCTCATGGATAGCCAGCTCTACCGGGTACAGACCTTCTTCAAACAGGGGGGCACGCTGGGTGATCTCACCCGCTGCATTGACGACGATTGAGCCACCATCAAAGACAAGTTCATCCTGGCCGCCAACAAGGTTGACGTACACGATCGGCATGCCGGTCTCGGTTGCGCGCTCGTAAAGAACCGTTTCACGCAATTCATGCTTGTTCAAATGGTACGGCGAGGCATTCAGGTTCAGCATGAGCCTTGCACCGGCATCAGCGGCTAGCCGTATCGGATCCGGCATCCAGATGTCTTCACACACGGTGATTGCAACCGCTACACCCTTGATCTTGACGATACATGCAGCCTGCTCACCGGCAAGAAAATAACGCTTTTCATCAAACACGCTATAGTTCGGCAGATGCTGCTTGTGATAACTGCCGACAAGGTGACCATCACGGATCACGGCCGCAGCATTGAAAAGGCCATCCCGCTCCTGGCTTGGGTAACCGATGATGACATCAATTCCCGTCACGGCCTGCTTAACGCGTTCCAGACCACGTACAGTCGCTATTGTCAGTCCCGGTCGTAACAACAGGTCTTCCGGGGGGTAGCCTGTCAGGGTCAGTTCAGGAAAGACGATCGCATCGGCCTGCATCTCATCCCGTGCATGGGTTGCAGCGGCGATGACCTGCTCGGCATTACCGTCGACATCACCGACGATCATGTTGAACTGGGCCATTACGATGCGTAGCGTCTGGCTCATAGCTGGTTACCCTGTCTAATTACCCGGCCTGGATGACTTCAAGCATGCGTACGCCGATATCGGCCGGTGAACGTGCGATACCTACACCGGCGGCCTCAAGCGCAGCGAATTTTTCTTCCGCCGTGCCCTTGCCTCCGGCGATGATCGCCCCGGCATGGCCCATGCGTTTGCCTGCTGGAGCTGTCATACCCGCAATATAGGCGACTACCGGCTTGCTGACATGTGTCCTGATATATTCGGCGGCGGCCTCTTCGGCACTGCCCCCGATCTCACCGACCATAACGATGCCTTCGGTCTGTGGGTCCTTTTCAAAGCGTTCAAGACAATCAATGAAGTCCATACCATGAATCGGATCACCACCAATGCCAACACAGGTACTCTGACCAAGACCATTCTGGGTCGTCTGGTGGACGGCTTCGTAGGTCAATGTGCCGGATCGCGACACGATGCCGATCTTGCCCGGCTGGTGGATAAAGCCCGGCATGATGCCAATCTTACATTCACCCGGTGTAATCAGCCCCGGGCAGTTTGGTCCGATCAGCTGGGCATCGTAATGCGCCAGTGCCGCCTTAACCTTGAGCATGTCCAGAACCGGGATACCCTCGGTGATGCAGGCAATGACCTTGATGCCGGCATCAGCCGCCTCGAGAATCGCATCACCGGCAAATGCGGCCGGTACGTAAATCATGGTCGCCTCAGCACCAGCCTCATCGACAGCCTCACGCACGGTATTAAACACGGGCAGGTCAAGGTGCTGTTGACCACCCTTGCCAGGGGTCACACCACCGACCATGTTTGTGCCGTATTCGATCGCCTGCTCGGAGTGGAAGCTGCCCTGCTTACCGGTAAAGCCCTGGCAGATGACCTTCGTGTCCTTATTAATAAGTATGCTCATGCCGCACCTCCCTGCACTGCAGCGACGGCCTTGCTGGCCGCATCGGCCAGGTCATCACCGGTAATAATCGACAGGTCACTCTGGCTGAGTATCTCGCGGCCCCGATCGACATTCGTGCCTTCGAGTCGCACCACAACCGGAATGGAGATGCCGACCTCTTTCACGGCGCGGATAATGCCTTCTGCAATGAGGTCACAACGCACGATACCACCGAAGATATTGACAAGGATCGCCTCGACCTTTTCATCCGACAGGATCAGTTTGAAGGCTTCGGAGACTTTCTCGGCACTCGTACCACCACCAACATCGAGGAAGTTGGCCGGTTCACCACCATGCAGCTTGATAAGATCCATCGTCGCCATGGCCAGCCCGGCACCGTTGACGAGACAACCAATATTGCCATCAAGGCTGATGTAGTTAAGACCGAACTGTTGCGCGTGGTGTTCCTTTTCATCGTCCTGGCTCGCATCGAGCAAGGCCGTGATATCAGAATGCCGGTACAGCGCGTTGTCATCAAAGTTGATCTTTGCATCGAGCGCCATCAGCGCACCATCTTCCGTGGTGATGAGCGGGTTAATCTCAACGAGGGAGCAGTCCTTGTCACGGTACAGCAGGTAAAGACCATGCATGATCTTGCCAAGCGCCTTGATCTGGTCACCGGTCAGGCCAAGACCAAAACCGATTTCGCGCACCTGGTAACCCTGCAGGCCTGTAACCGGGTTAATCGTCACAGTGAGGATCTTTTCCGGTGTCTTCGCCGCAACTTCTTCGATATCCATACCGCCTTCGGTGGATGCCATCATCACAACGCGTTTACTGGCACGGTCGACCAGCATGCCGAAATACAGCTCGCGGGCAATCGTACTGGTCGCCTCGATTAATAGTGTATTGACCGGTTGACCGGATGCAGTCGTCTGGTGGGTGACAAGGTGAGTCCCCAGCAAGGCGCTGCTGATCTGTTCGACCTCTTCAACATCCGCTGCGCGCTTGACGCCACCGGCCTTGCCACGACCACCGGCATGTACCTGTGCCTTGACCATCCAGCCATCACTGTCGATACCTCGTGCAACCGCAACCGCCTCGGCGACTGAGGTTGCAGGCGAGCCGGCCGGCACGGCAATACCGTAATCACGGAACAACTGCTTGGCCTGAAATTCATGTATGTTCATGCGTTACTCTTTGGATTTGATTTCGTTTCTCGAAAAAAGCCGCCATATTCTCCAGTAAATGGCGTACAGACGCAAAGCGCGATATTATGCCCTCTAATCAGTCTAGTTTATCCTTAATTATGAATTTGTTCCGTATTATTCTTGTTGCGCTCGCGGTGTGGATCATCATCCGCCTCTGGCAGAGCCGCAAAACCAAATCCAAACAGGTCTCTCGCAAGACACCTGGCAAAGCCATCCCGACGATGGTGCCCTGTGCCGTGTGCGCAATGCATATCCCGGACAGTGAAGCACTCAAACGTGGTGACAAATACTATTGTTCTCAGCAACATCTTGATGCGGACACCTGACACGTGCTGTCACACCGATAGAAAATCTGCGCTACTATTGAAGGCATGAGCGTCATCAATACAGACCAGAACGCCAACGAACTCCCGGCAGCTGAACGCGGCTGGCAACCCTTACGGTTGTTTAACCTGTACCGCCTCACGCTGGCAGGCCTGTTCCTGACCCTGTTCATCAGTCCTGACACAATCAATATCCTGGGTACTGACCACCCTGCACTGTTTCGCTATGTCATCACCTTCTACCTGGTGACAAGTATTTTTTTCAGTTTTGCGATTAACCAACGCTGGCTGCCCTTTGCCCTGCAGGTTCACCTGCATGTCGCCGTTGATATTATTGCACTGACACTGCTTATGCATGCCAGTGGCGGGATCGACAGTGGTTTCGGTATGCTGCTCATCATCAGCATCGCCAGTGGCAGTATCCTGACGTCACGTCGCATTGCCGTATTATTTGGCAGCATGGCGACCATCGCCATCCTCATCGAGGAAGGTTACAGCCTGCTGACATATGAAAATGCCACCACTCACTACACACAGACCGGGATCCTTGGTGCGACGCTGATCGCAACCGCGCTCATCGCGAACATGCTTGCCCGCCGCAGTGTTGAAAGTGAGGCACTCGCTCGGCAGCGTGGTCTTGACCTTGCCAACCTCGAACAACTCAATGATTACATTATTCAGCACATGCAAACCGGCATCCTCGTCATTGACGAAAATAACCGGATCCGCCTGATGAACGAGTCGGCGCGCAGGTTACTCAACCTGTCACGAGATGCCCAGAATACGCCGTTGGAAAATGTTTCACTCGTACTGCAGGATCAACTGCAGGTCTGGCTGGAACACCCCGACACCGAGGCGATCACGTTTCGCTCCTCGAAGACCTCGCCAGAGATACAACCCCGATTTGCCCGCCTCGGTAACAAGAATGAAACGGGTATTCTGATCTTCCTCGAAGACACCACCGCAATGGCACAACGTGCACAACAACTTAAACTCGCCTCACTCGGCCGGCTAACTGCAAGCATTGCCCATGAGATCCGTAATCCGCTTGGCGCTATCAGCCACGCCAGCCAACTGCTCAGTGAGTCTACAGCAATGGAACAGTCCGACCTGCGCCTGACACAGATCATCGATGAACACAGTCAGCGCATGAACAGGATTATCGAAAACGTCATGCGCCTGAGCCGTCGTGACCGCGCTCAACCTGTTCTGTTCACCATGGATAAATGGCTACAGGATTTTGTTGCGGATTTTCAGCGTAGTGAACAAATTGACAGTGCTGACCTTGCCATCGCCGAAGACAGTGTCGATATCGAAGTACGCATGGATCCGAGCCAGTTGCACCAGGTGGTCTGGAACCTGGTCCGTAACGGCCTGCGCCATAGCAAAGACTATGATGACCAGCCCAAAGTCATACTGTGCGCCGGTCTGTCGGTCGATGAAAACAAACCTTACCTTGATATTATTGACCATGGTGAGGGGATCAGTCCGGAACAGTCCCTGAGTATCTTCGAACCTTTTTATACGACAGCAAGTTCGGGTGTTGGCCTGGGGCTTTACATTGCACGCGAACTCTGTGAGGGTAACCAGGCAAGACTGGACTATATTAGAATGGGTGAAACAGGCCGCAGTAGTAGTTGCTTCCGCATTACTTTCGCCGATACGAGAAGAAAACAAATCGTCTAAGCATGGAACGTTACCTCGCACTTATCGTCGATGACGAACCGGATATTCTTGAACTGCTGGAAATGACTCTGGCACGCATGGATATTGACTGCCGCAGTGCGCATGATCTTGCCAGCGCCTATGCCCTTCTCAAGGAGCATGACTTTGACCTGTGCCTGACAGACATGCGTTTGCCGGATGGCGACGGTATCGAGCTGGTCACCTACATGCAGCAAGCCCATGCCAATGTACCGGTTGCAATGATCACCGCACATGGCAACATGGAACTTGCCATTAATGCGCTCAAGGCCGGAGCATTTGACTTCGTTTCCAAACCGGTTGACCTGACCATCCTGCGTAACCTTGTGAGTACCGCCCTCAAGCTTTCCAGCAAGGCTGCTGCAGGCGTGTCGAAACCCAAACCTGGAAAAAAAATCAGTCCGACAGATGAGCTTGATATCGAACAACAGCTACTGGGTCAATCGGAAGCGATGGTCAAGACACGCGCCACCATCATCAAACTTGCACGCAGCCAGGCCCCCGTCTATATCAGCGGTGAGTCCGGTACGGGTAAAGAACTTGTTGCCAGACTCATACACAGTAAAGGTCCTCGCTCTGAAAAACCTTTTGTCCCTGTGAATTGTGGGGCGATCCCGCAAGACCTGATGGAGAGTGAATTCTTTGGCCATAAAAAAGGCAGCTTCACTGGTGCGGTTGCCGATAAGGATGGCCTGTTCCAGGCAGCGGATGGCGGCACTCTGTTCCTGGATGAAGTTGCCGAGCTTCCCCTGCACATGCAGGTCAAATTGCTTCGCGTCATTCAGGAAAAGTCAGTGCGTCCGATCGGTGGTCAGCAGGAAACTTCGGTTGACGTCCGCGTGCTGAGTGCCACGCACAAGGATCTTGCAAAGCTTGTTGAAAGTGGTGATTTTCGCCAGGATCTCTTCTACAGAATTAATGTCATCGAACTGCCCGTGCCCGCCCTGCGCGATCGACTCGGTGACATTCCGATCCTGGCCAGCCACGTTCTTGAACAGCTTGGTGCCGGCCTGGAACACCTGCCAATACTGGGTAGTAATGCCCTGAACGCACTGAACCACTATGCATTCCCGGGGAATGTACGTGAACTGGAAAATATCCTCGAGCGCGCGATGACCCTGTGTGAAGGCGATGTCATTCATGCCGACGACCTGCAACTCCCGGCCACCAGCTCTGCCAGTACTGCGACGACAAAACCAGAGCCAGTCGAAATACCGGAGCACGACCCGGACGTACCACTTGAAGACTACCTCGGCAACATTGAGAAAGACGCCATTATGCAGGCACTCGAAAAAACCCGTTACAACAAGACCGCAGCAGCCAAGTTACTTGGCATCACCTTCCGCGCCCTGCGCTACAAGCTGAAAAAACTTGGTCTGGAATAGGCTTCAACTGAAACAGGTTTACCCTCTTCACTGGCTCATATTCACTTCTTTCAGCCCGATGACATGACATTGGCTATTTTCTTACGCGCTCATTGCCAAGATGTGACGCTCAGCGTCACCTTCAGATTATGCAATCTGTCACTTTCAGACTAAATAAACACAACTCTCTTAAGCGTCATACTACCCTGGTAATTATTAACCCTCTAGTTTCAGTAGCTTAGAAAGTTATAGCGGACAAATTAACCGTTACTATCAAAGCTGGCACAGCACTTGCTCCAGTATCAGGCAAGGAATGAACTCACACCCGCAGCGGGATGTGATTTTTCAGACCGCTGCTATACTTGTCAGGATTTAAGGTTTCACGGTTTAAGGAACTGACAAGATATAACGCACATAACACAACCAAAATGTTCCAAGGAGATATAAAATGAAATCAATGCAAAAGGGTTTTACACTTATCGAACTCATGATCGTTGTCGCGATCATCGGTATTCTCGCCGCTATCGCACTGCCTGCCTACCAGGATTACACTGTACGTGCTGCGGTTACTGAAGGTGCCGTTGCCATGAGTGCCGCCAAGGCCACAGTAGGTGAGAACTTCGCCAGTAATGTCGCTGATGAATGTACTGGCGTTGACGACGTAACGAATGGTGATACCACTCTGACCTGTACTGGAGATGGCGTACTGAATACCAGCACAGTAACAGCTGCTGGTAACATCCTTCTTCGCTTAACACCAGATAGCACAACAACCGGTGTTGAATGGGAATGTGCTGCTCCTACTGCTTCACAATACAAATACGTACCTGCTGAATGTCGTAACGCTCCATAGTCGGCAATTCGTAGAAGTAGTTAGTGAAAAAGAGACCGCCCAGGCGGTCTCTTTTTTTTCATCTCCCTGTTAACAAGTAAGAGTAAGTGAGATAAAACGAGGGAATACTTTTCGTTTATATAACAGTGACAGAAGCATGCACTCAACTATACTTTACTACCGATAAACACCAGCTGAGTTAAGAGCCTCATGGATAATAATATAATACGACGTTATCTTTTAAACTCAAGGTACTTTCTATTTATTTCACTGTTACTCACGGTGTTCATCTACCTGCCAGGGCTTAATGGGCCTTTTCTGCTTGATGATTATTCCAGCACACTTCAACTCAAACAGACCGAATTAAACTGGCAAAAACTATTACCGCTTTCATTTTCGCAGAATACAGGTCCGATTCCTCGTGCATTTGCCAATGCCAGCTTCTCCCTGAATTATATTTTCTTTGGTGAAGAAACATTCAGCTTTAAAGTAACTAATCTGATTCTACATCTCATCACGGGGTTTCTATTTTTTATATTGGGTAAAAAAATTCTTAGCCATTGCCTGAAGAATAGGCCCTATGAAAAATATGCCACACCAATTGCCCTGCTATGTGCCGCCATATGGCTCGTTCACCCCTTACATGTCAGTACTGTGCTTTATGTTGTGCAACGTATGGCCCAGCTTTCGGCATTGTTTACCTTGCTTGCTATTCTTGCCTATTTTACAGGTAGAGAACGGCTCCTCCAGGGAAAAAGCTATGCCTATACGATTATGCTCTCGGGCTACTTTATAGCGGGTCTGTTCGGCGCGCTATCGAAAGAAACCATCGTGTTGTTGCCGGGCTATCTTCTTCTTATCGAGATGTTCGTGTTCAAGTTTGAAACGCCAATCGCTCAAAAGGGAATTCGTGACAAAAGATTCTTTATCACGTTTGGCATACTTGTCGTTATACCTGTCGTTGTTGGCCTGTGTTTCTTCCTGTTAAAAAGTGATTCACTGCTTTCAGGTTACATGAATCGCTCATTTACTCTTGGTGAACGCCTTCTCACAGAAAGTCATATTCTATGGGATTACATAAGACAGTATTTTATGCCTCAGCTCTCTGCAATGGCACTCCATCATGATGGCTACCCTGTTGTATCATCCGCTGGTATCACTACAATCATTGCCATAACGGGCTTGCTGGTAATGCTGGGGTCAGGCCTGCTACTGAGAAAAGTTGAACCCGTCATTGCTCTGGGTTTATTGTGGTTTCTACTGTCACATTCACTTGAGTCAACCATATTCCCACTTGAGCTAAAGTTCGAGCACAGAAACTATATGGCTATGTATGGTCTGCTATTGGCCGCAGTCTATAGCCTTTTCCGCTTCACTGCATGTACACGCTATTTACAATACAGCAAGGTCTTTATCGCCTTGTTTATAATACTTTTGTCTTATCAGACATTTGCACGTTCCAGCATCTGGGCAGATCAGGAAACATTATTCAGCACGGAGGCACATTATCAACCTGACTCGTATCGACTTATTCACGCACGTGTAAACATAAACCTTAAGAACGGGGATCTTGTGTCTGCTCGAAAAATGAATGCGAGCCTGCGCAGCACCTTCCCCAGTGATGCCAGCCCGGCGATACATGACATTATCCTGGACTGTGCAGAAGTAATATATTCCAGTGGTAGCAAAACACATAATTCGACACAATATATTACCGAGGCCCTGTCGCTGATAAAAAACACACGCGAGCCTGGCGACATGCCGTATATATATTTTACGTATAATAGCCTGGTCGATCTGAGCAGGATTGTTGCCAGTGGCCGATGCAAAAACATTACGAATAAGCAATTAATAATCATGCTCAATACTGTTCTTGAAAATCCACTACTGGCACAGCGCCCGGAACACAAGCAAAAACTGGCTGTACAGCTGGCTCGTATACACTATAAATCAGGAAATATCTTGCTCGCCACGAGCATATTGGAAGAAGCTCATCAACTTAAACCATCAATTCTCAATACCTTGCTTGAAAAAGGCTTTATGGAGCTCAATACAGGCAATATAAAAAGTGCCCGAAAAACTGTAGAGTCGTTAATCGCTCTAAATAAGACACTACCTTTTTACAGAAAATATACTTCTCAGATTACTGAGCTTGAATCATTCATCAAACAAGAAGAAACTCACAGTCAGTGATTGAGAGGTATTGATATGGATAAAAATATTTCAATCGTCATCCCAGCAAAGAACGAAGCAGCGAACCTCGAAGAGCTTCTTCCCGAATTGCGTACGCTCTACCCACAGGAAGAAATAATTGTTGTAGATGATGGCTCTACAGACAACACCGTACATGTATGTGAGTCGCACCATGTAAAAGTTATTAAGCACCCATACAGTAAAGGCAATGGTGCCGCAATAAAAACGGGAGCACAGGCGGCAAGCAGTGAAGTGATTGTATTTATGGATGCTGATGGACAACACAAACCTGCTGACATAGAACACCTGTTCAACAAATTCAGTCAGGGCTACCACATGGTTATCGGTGCCCGGGGCCCTGGTTCTCATGCATCATTAGGACGTCGGCTTGCTAATGGTATATACAATACTCTTTCCAGCTGGATGACAGGGCATCAAATACTCGACCTTACCTCCGGTTTCAGGATAGTCAATGCTGCAAGATTCAGGGAGTTCCTGCATATGCTCCCGAATGGATTTTCATACCCCACCACGATCACCATGGCCTTTTTTCGTGCAGGCTACTCAGTAGGTTATCAACCGATTGAAGCAATGAAACGTGGTGGTAAAAGTCACATCAAACCGATCAAGGATGGTATCCGTTTTTTTCTCATTATTTTCAAGGTTGGTACGCTCTACTCGCCTCTGAAATTATTCTTGCCCATAAGCTTTCTGCATTTTGTAACGGGTGCCTGTTATTACCTCTATACTTATATTACTGCAGGGCGCTTTACCAATATGAGTGCGCTCCTGCTGACTACGTCTATCATTATTTTTATCATTGGCCTGGTGTCTGAACAGATCACTACACTGCAATATGCCAATCAGAATGCCCGGCGTAACAACTAGTGGACAGGGCTAGCAAAGCATTAAAAATAACAATGACGTACACGTCATACCCGTTGGACGCGCATGACTGGCGTGGGAGATTTATCTTCGACCTCGTGGCGGCCCTGTCACGTCGTAATGACATTCAACTATCTGTGTTTGGCCCACCCGGTCCAATACCGGTAAACACTAATTATATTGGCAATCAATCTGAAGCCAACTGGATGAGGAACCTTCTGGAAAGAGGAGGTATCGCGCATATATTTAGACAGGGTGTGGTATCCGGTTATATCTGTGGCATCAAGCTATTACAATTACTTCGAAGAATTTACAAAAAAAGTCATGGTGTTGACATATTCCATGTCAACTGGCTTCAGAATATCATCCCATTAATAGGTACAAAAACACCGTTAGTCGTCTCCGTATTAGGTACTGATCACCAACTTCTTTCAAAACCATTTATGGTCAAATTGCTGCGCAGAGTAATCGGGCAACGTAGGTGTATTATTGCACCGAATGCTGACTGGATGATTCCTGACCTTAATTTACACTTTGGTGATCTTGCAGAAATCAGGCTTATCTCCTTTGGAGTCCATCCTGGTTTTTTTAACATCACACGTTCCCCTGACATGAGTCATCAGAAATGGCTGGTCGTATTGCGTTTGACGCGGGATAAAATTGGTCCCCTGTTTGATTGGGGCAAAAAACTCTTTCAAAATGGCAGTGAATTACACCTTTTTGGCCCAATGCAGGAAGACGTCACGATTCCGGACTGGGTGCACTATCATGGTCCGACATACCCTGAAACACTCAGAGAAAAGTGGTTCCCGGTTGCAACCGGACTTATAACATTAAGCAGGCATGCAGAAGGCAGACCACAAATTATTCTGGAAGCCATGGCGTCAGGTCTCCCCGTTATTGCATCCGCTATTCCCGCGCACTGTAATATCCTGCAAAAAGACGTTACAGGAAAGCTGGTCGACTCCCATGAAGAATTTTCAGCCGCAATTGAAGAATTAACCGTATCGGAAAATAATATGAAACTGGGCGAAACCGCCAAAAAGCACATAAAACAGGAAATCGGTAGCTGGGATGACTGCGCCGATCGATATTTTAATGCTTACCAGGATTTACTGGGGGATAAGTAATGAGCTCAGTACTTGTCCTAGGCGCAAACAGCTTTAGCGGCCTGGCACTAATTCCTGAATTACTATCTCAAGGTATGGCAGTTCATGCCGTTTCACGCTCAAGTCTGAATATACCTCCTCACCCTGATTTGTTTTTGTATAAGGGCTCAATGGGTGATAGTCGTCTGTTACGGCGCATTTTGCCGAAATGCGAAAAGGTATTCCATCTTGCCTCTTCCTCAACACCAGGTGTCAGTTCGCGCCACCCCGTAATTGAGGGTACACAAAACATTCTCCCTACTCTCCGCTTCATTGAAGCAGCGCAATCATTCCCCGACCTTCATATCATTTATGTCTCCTCAGGTGGCGCCATATATGGAAACACAGAAATTCCGCGTGTAATCGAGGATGATAAAACCAACCCGATATCATACTATGGTGCGGGAAAAGCGAGTATAGAGATTTTCTTTCATACACTGCATAACAATACAGGTAACAAACTCACAGTAGTCAGACCGTCAAACCTGTATGGTCCGGGACAACACTTCCGCAAGTCATTTGGGCTCATACGCACACTACTCGAACATATCATCAACGACAGGAACATTGAGATTTGGGGGGATGGTTCTTCAGTCAGAGACTACCTGTATATTGATGATTACATCGAAGCCTGTCTGAAAATCGTTAATAGCAAAGATAAAACTAGTGCCGACACTTACAATATAGGGAGTAACAAAGGTCATAGCATCAACGAAATTATCCATGTAATCGAAAATGTTGTCGGAAAGAAATTAAAAACTGTATATCGCCCCGGACGGAGTAGCGATGTCAATAGCATCATCCTTGATACCACTCGGTTTTGTAATCAATATAACTGGGCACCGGCTACAGATCTGCGTACAGGTATCACTCGCACATGGGAATGGCTGAAGAAACAATGAGTACTGATACCGCCCGTGAGGTAATCATTTCTATATGTATAGCAAACTATAACGGCCATGATATTATTCGTGAGTGCATCGACTCTGTATACCAGCAAGAAACGGATATACCCTTCGAAGTAATCATTCACGATGACGCCTCAAGCGATAACTCAACAGATATCATACGCACAGAATATCCTGATGCCGTACTCCTTGAGAGCAATACAAATGTTGGTTTCTGCATCAGTAACAACCGCATGGTTGACGTTGCCCGGGGGAAATATCTTCTGTTGTTAAATAACGATGCTACCCTCGATCCCGGTGCTATTTCTTCACTTTATTCATTTTCAGAAGCAAATAACCTGGAAGGCATTCTGAGCTTGCCACAGTTAAATATGGCCAATGGTGAACTTATTGATTGCGGGTATGTTTTTGATCCATTTATGAATCCTGTACCCGTTACCAGCAGCGAGTCCGAGGTTGGAATGATCATAGGTGCGTGTTTATGGATCCCCAAACACACATGGGAGTTGATTGGAGGATTCCCGGAATGGTTTGGCTCAATTGCAGAAGACATGTTGTTATGTTGCCAGGCAAGGCTTATGGGTAAAAAAGTCATGGTATTACCCTCGCCCTGCTACAGGCATCGCGTGGGCAAAAGCTTTGGCGGTGGAAAAGTCGTTTCAAATAAATTAGAAACGACCATCAAAAGAAGAGCACTTAGTGAGCGGAACAAAACTTTTGTGATGCTTCTAACATATCCGCCAACCGCTATTGCTGCATTATTACCGTTACATTTACTTTTATTATTTGTTGAAGGGCTAATCTTAATGATCGCTAACAGGCAACCGCGTATTTTCAGTCGTATTTATGGCAGTCTACCGATAGCCATATTAAAGAATTATGCTCACCTGAAGCAGCTCAGAAATAACATATCGACATACAGGGCTATTTCATACAAAGATTTTTTTCACCTCTTCAAGTTTACCCCATGGAAACTACATATTTTGTTCCGACATGGATTTCCAAAAATAAAATAATTATAAAAATCATGTTAATCAAACACATTCACAATATTGCTGACATTGTTAAGACCCAAATTGATTTTGATAAATCAATAGCCAGGCAATATTACCAGGAACGACAATCAAACCATTACCAGGCTGCATTCGAAAAAAAAGAACCACTGGTATCTATCTGTATCGGCACATACAATCGAGAGGAATTATTGCTGGAAAGAACAGTACCTTCTATTCTTGGCCAGACATACAAGAATATAGAAGTCATCATTGTAGGCGACCATTGCACAGATAATACTTTTGACAAACTTTCAAAAATCAATGACAAGCGCCTTGTGTTACATAATCTTCAATCGCGTGGTGAATACCCTGTCAACCCAAAGCACCGATGGATGGTAGCCGGTACGACTCCATTTAATCATGCATTAAAACTATCTTCTGGTGACTTTATTACCCATATTGATGATGACGACGAATACACGCCCGATCGAATAGAAAAACTGATTGGTTTTGCATTAAATGAAAAAATTGAATTTGTATGGCACCCCTTCTATATGCAGGATGCCGACTATAACTGGTATATCAGGGAGTGCATGGATTTCCAGAAAGGTTCTATTACAACATCCTCATGCTTTTACCATCACTGGTTTAAGAATGTTCCATGGGACATTAACGCCTGGAAATTAAATGAGCCGGGTGACTGGAACAGATTCAGGAAAATACGGCACTTAAAACCAAAGGCGGCACTGTTCAATGAAGTGCTCCTTTATCATTACCGAGAAAAGTCACAAGAAACAAGTTAGATATACGTAACAACTTGGTCTATATATAACAATATAATTATTCTAGGCATTCTCATGTACAAATCGAAAATTGAGGACTTATCAATATTTGGGGGAAGAAAAACATTTGACCTTCCATTACATGTTGGGAGGCCGAATATTGTCGATCGCCAACAATTTCTTCAACATATAAATACCATACTTGATACCAAATGGTTGACCAATAATGGTCCCTATGTACAAAATTTTGAACATAAAATTTCTGACATCACTGGTGTAAAACATGCAATCGCAATATGTAATGGAACCGTTGCACTTGAAATAGCAATCAGGGCTCTTGAACTTACTGGTGAAGTAATAGTTCCTTCATTTACATTTGTTGCCACCGCTCATGCTCTGCAATGGCAAGAAATTACGCCTGTATTCTGTGACATCAACCTGGATAATTTTACTATCGATACTCAACAAATCGAGAAACTAATTACACCAAGAACGTCAGGTATCATCGGGGTAAATTTATGGGGAAGAAATTGCCATACAGCGGCCCTTTCAGAGCTTGCTGAGAAATATAATTTGAAACTTTTATATGATTCAGCACATTCATTTGGTTGTACGAATGAAGGTACGATGGTTGGAAATTTTGGTGATGCAGAAATTTTTAGTTTTCATGCGACAAAAATGGTTAATACCCTTGAAGGTGGTGCTATTGTCACCAATAATGATGAACTTGCAGAAAAAATACGGTTAATGCGTAATTTCGGTTTTGCTGATGAGGACAAAGTAATTTACATTGGTACAAACGGGAAGATGAATGAAATCAGTGCAGCGATGGGATTGTGCTCGTTAGACAATATTGAAACCATTATCAATGCTAACAAACAAAATTACAGCTTATATACAGACGGGCTTTCAGACATACCGGGAATAAAAATCTGCGAGTATACATCTGAAAGCACATATCCCTATATTACGCTCTACATCGATCATGAGCAGAGTGTTTTAACCAGAAATCAATTGGTAGACATTCTCCAGCATGACAATATATTGGCCAGAAGGTATTTTTACCCTGGTTGCCATAACATGGAGCCCTATCGTTCCTACTTCCCGCATTCAGGTTTATTGCTGAAAAATACTGAAAATCTTATCCATCAGACCTTATGCCTTCCGACTGGTACATCAATATCGAAGAATGAGATTGAAGAAACCTGTCACTTAATCAAATTTATAATTAATAACGCTAAAGAAATTAAGAAAAAACTGGAATACAAGAATACATAAATCATGTTGAGTAAATTTTCCAAACGTCTTGATCCATACAGGAAGGATTCTCTATATCAGGCATATTGGGCACTCACAAAGGTGGTTGCATACCTTGTTATGCCAATTAAACTTATTCGCTACTACGTCTCTAATATACCCAACAAGAAATTACATATTGGTTGTGGCAGCGTCAGACTTCAGGGCTGGATTAATGTTGATATTCATCCCGCTGCACCTTTAATTCTTGATATAAAACACAAGTTACCGATACGTTCAGACTCGATACAATTAATACACACAGAACACGTCATTGAACACCTTACACTACAAGAAGCGCTCGGTTTTTTCTCAGAAGCAAAAAGAATTCTTAAGAAAGGCGGCACAATACGAATCGCAATGCCTGATCTTGATGATATTGTAAACGCCTATATAGATGACTGGAAAAAACTCGATTGGGTCCACTGGCAAGGGCATCAGTTTATTGGTTCAAATGCAGAAATGATGAATATCGCATTCAGATGGTGGGGACACAAATACCTGTACAACAAACATGAATTAGAACGAAGACTCCGCCAGGCAGGCTTTACGGAAATATCTTTTTGCGATCATGGTTCAAGTTCGCTCGAAGAATTTTGTAGCCTGGAAACCAGGGTCGATTCCACTCTAATTGCCGAAGCTACGAAATAATGAAGCAAATCTGGTTAACCATATTTGCTTCCTTTGGCTCGAAGATTTATATCGGGATTCTTCAATTCCTTACACTCGTTATCACTGCAAGGGTACTCGGTCCAGAGGGGCGCGGACAAATAGCAACCATTATTGCCTGGTCTACGCTACTTGCAGCAGTTTTTGGATTAAGCCTACACCAGGTAAGTATCTATAAAGTCACGAGCATAAAAGATGAAGGGATTGTTAAAGATTTATTTTCATCACTATTTTTCTTATCTTTCATTTTTAGTACCGTAGCAATCATTGTTTATTTATACATCTATCTGTTCACTGGTAATAAAGCATTTATCGCCATACCCGACAACCTGTTTATTCTTGGGCTGATGCTGGTTCCACTCATGATCTGGCATTCTTATTCCAGTCATTTACTTATCGCAACGGATAAACTTGTTTATCAGATAAAGAGTGATGTCATTGGTAGAACGGCTGGTTTCATTATCATGTTGGTGACACTTTACTGGCTAAATTTTGGTATCTATTCACCAGTTATCGGTATTCTGATTTGGTTTGCAATATCAATTTCAATTGCCCTCTTTATATTAAGGCCCTACGTCAATTTCAAGCTGGGTAGTTCTCTAAACAATGTTAAAGACCTCATCTACAGTGGTGTGAAATTACATATCAATACAATCGGGTCATTGGTATTAATGAGCCTGGATACAATCGTAATTGGTCACTATATGGATACAACTGATGTGGGTATTTACCAGGCTGCGTCACAGATGATTTTTTCCCTGCTTATATTACCGGCTGCTGTTACTTCAGTTTTATTCAGCAGGATTTCTCAGGATGGAGTGGTAACAACATGGTCACAGCAGAGAAAGATCATTCCCTATATAATGCTTTTCATTCTTACCATCGCGATATTTCTCTACTTACTATCAGATACATTATTTATTTTTCTATTTGGAAGTGAATTTCTTGAATCAATTGAGGTTTTTAATATCTTACTGTTAGCGATGGTGGGGATGAGTTTTTCGCAATTAATGGTGTCGCAATGGATAGGAAGAGGACTATTTATTCAGGCAGGTATCATCACTGTATCAATTGCAGCATGTAACCTGAGTCTGAATATTATTTACATTCCTGTTTATGGTATTACGGCAGCTGCATGGACCACTGTCGCATCATTTACGATTAGTATAATTACCAATTTCATCTTTCTGTACTACATAGAGAAACAATGGCACAGGAGGTCAGCTCATGAGTAACAACAACTTCAAGTCAATCGGCTCAAATGTGACTATTTACCCATCGGCAAAGATCATAGGTGCTGAGAATCTATCTATTGGTAATAATGTGATTATTGATGACTTTGTTATGATTCAGGCCTCCAAACCTGCGTACATAGGTAATAATGTACACATTGCCTCTTTTACATCCATAACGGGTGGCGGTGAATTTATTATTGAAGATTTTTCAACGTTGTCATCAGGCGTAAGGTTTTTTACTGGCACAGACGATTTTTTTGGTAATGGTCTTGCGAACTCAACCATCCCTGATAGCTATCGAAATGTCCTCCGCTCAAAAACTGTTATGAAGAAACATACAATTATTGGTGCAAATTCTGTCATTCTGCCTGGAGTAGAAATCCCGGAAGGTACAGCCATTGGCGCACTCAGCCTGGTAAGAAAAAACCTTGATCCCTGGAAAATATATGGTGGCAACCCGCTTAAACTACTTGGTGATCGAAATAAACACGAAATTCTAAAACTTGAGGCTGCCTACCTGTCTTCAATGAGCTAGTCTATTAAGAAATACATTGAATAGTTATAAATCATACAACTGTGATATGAAAGGATGCAAAGCATGTTTATCGCAGAATACAGTGAAAAGGTCCTCTCAGCGCCTATACCCCCTATAATATGTTTCGTATCCTATTGAAAATAAATATCTTTTTTTTCACTGCAAGAGTACCAGTTCTGTTCTATTCTAGAACAGAGGGGTTTAAGCTAGTCTCTTATAGCTGTTTAAGCGAATTTTCGTTAGGATAATTCTAAGTATCAATTCTAACATTTTGTAATAGTTGGATTTTAGACTATTATGGCATAGTTGAACCGGTTCACAGACAAGCCTCGGAAAATGCGTAAAATTACCGAATCATTATGGCAAGCACGAGTCCACAAACGAATCTAAGCGGCCTGGCACGCCGACTCGTCCATGACGGCAGCCTCTCAGAGGCAGATGCCTCGACAGCGCACGACCAGGCACTGAAAAACAAGATCCCGTTTGTAACCCACCTTGTTAAGAACAAGATCCTGGATTCATTAAGCATTGCCAATGCGGCTTCACAGGAATTTGGTGTGCCGCTGTTTGATATCCATACTATGGATATGGACACAGCTGCAACGAATCTGGTTGAAGAAAAGCTCGTCAGGCAACACCATGCCCTGCCATTGTTTAAACGCGGCAACCGGCTATTCGTCGCTGTATCTGATCCAACTAACCTGCAGGCGCTCGATGAAATCAAGTTTCACGTCGGTGCCAATGCCGAAGCGATACTTGTTGAAGAAGACAAGCTTGCTGAGACGATTGACCAGGCAATGGAAGCCCAGGATACAAGTCTCGCCGATCTCAATGACAGTGATCTTGATGACCTGGAGGTTACAGGTGGAGATGAAGAACCCCAGGATGACGGGGCCGATGCTGATGTCGATGACACTCCGGTGGTCCGATTTGTTAACAAGGTTCTACTGGATGCGATTAATAAAGGTGCATCAGATATTCACTTTGAGCCTTACGAAAAAATTTATCGCGTACGCCTGCGTCTGGACGGCGTACTCATCGAGGTTGCCCAACCACCGGTAACTCTGGGTTCACGCCTTTGCGCACGCCTGAAGGTCATGTCACGCCTTGATATTTCGGAGCGACGCATTCCACAGGATGGTCGCATGAAAATGACCTTGTCCAAGAACAGGGCAATCGATTTTCGTGTCAACACGTGTCCGACACTGTTCGGTGAAAAGATCGTGATGCGTATTCTTGACTCGAGCAGTGCCAAGCTCGGTATCGAGGCACTCGGTTATGAAGACGAACAACGGGCAAAGTACGAAGAAACGCTTAAAAAACCTTACGGGATGATCCTTGTCACCGGTCCAACCGGTAGTGGTAAGACTGTTTCATTGTATACCGGTCTGAACATCCTCAACACTGAAGATCGCAATATATCGACTGCAGAAGATCCTGCTGAAATCAACCTGCAAGGGATCAACCAGGTCAACGTCAACAACAAGGTCGGCCTGACGTTTGCCAGTGCGCTACGCGCCTTCCTGCGTCAGGATCCGGACATCATAATGGTGGGGGAAATACGTGATCTTGAAACTGCCGAAATTGCGATCAAGGCGGCGCAAACGGGTCACCTTGTATTATCCACCCTGCATACAAATGACGCGCCACAAACCCTGACACGCCTGGCCAATATGGGTGTACCGCCCTATAACATTGCCTCATCCGTATCACTGATCATTGCACAACGCCTCGCGCGCCGCCTCTGTACGCATTGCCGTAAACCTGTCGATATTCCCCAGGAGGCCCTGCTCGAAGAAGGCTTCAGCCAGGAAGAGATTAACAGTGGCCTGAAGATTTATGGTCAGGTAGGTTGTGATCAGTGCAGTGGTGGGTACAAGGGACGTGTCGGTATCTACCAGGTAATGCCAATATCCGAAGATATGGGGCGCATCATCATGGAAGGCGGCAACGCAATGCAACTTGCAGAGCAGGCAGCTGAAGAAGGCATTGCCGATCTGCGCCAGTCAGGGCTTAAAAAGGTTAAAGATGGTATAACCAGCCTGGATGAAATCAACCGTGTGACGAAGGACTAAACCATGGCAGCAAAAGCAGCAGATGATATTTTTGTCTGGGAAGGCTCGGACAGGAGAGGAACCAAGGTAAGGGGCGAATCAAACGGTTCTAGCGTCGCCCTGATCAAGGCAGAGTTGCGCCGCCAGGGCATCAAACCCACCAAGGTGCGTAAAAAGGCCAAGCCGCTGTTTGGCTCGAGTGGTGGCAAGCCGATCAAACCTGCAGATATTGCTGTGTTCAGTCGTCAACTTGCAACCATGATGCAGGCCGGGGTACCTCTAGTACAATCCTTCGAAATTGCAGGACGTGGGCACGAGAATCCGCGTATGCAGGAACTGCTACTGACAGTTAAATCTGATATTGAAAGTGGTTCAACCCTGGCCGAAGCACTTGCCAAACATCCGCTGTATTTTGATGAACTGTTTTGCAACCTCGTTCAGGCCGGTGAGCATGCCGGTATCCTGGAAGACCTGCTCGACAAGATTGCGACCTATAAAGAGAAGGTTGAAGCAATCAAGGGGAAAATCAAAAAAGCCATGTTCTACCCGGCTGCAGTTATTGTAGTCGCCTTTATTATTACCGCGATTCTGATGATCTTTGTGATCCCCGAGTTTGCCGCCATGTTCAAAAACTTTGGCGCTGATTTGCCTGCACTGACACAAATGGTTGTGAACATGTCCGACATATTTGTTAAGTACTGGTACCTTATTTTTGGCGGGGTAATCGGTACGGGCTACGTGTTTATACAACTCAAGCGGCGATCGATTGCGTTTGACCATATGTTGCAACGTATGTCACTAAAAATTCCTATCTTTGGGCCATTACTGGAAAAAGCAGCCATTGCACGCTATGCACGCACCCTGTCGACCATGTTTTCTGCCGGTGTACCACTGGTTGAGGCCATGAATTCTGTTGCCGGTGCTGCCGGGAATATCGTGTTCTCCAGCGCCATTATGCGTATGCGTGATGAAATCGCTACCGGCCAGCAACTGAATGTGTCCATGCGTCAAACTGGCCTGTTCCCGAATATGGTCGTACAGATGATCGCCATTGGTGAGGAATCCGGTTCAGTAGATGGCATGCTTGGCAAAGTCGCCGATATCTATGAACGTGAAGTCGATGATGCGGTGGATGCACTCAGCAGTCTGATGGAACCCCTTATCATGGTTGTTCTCGGTGTCCTGATCGGTGGTATGGTGGTTGCCATGTACCTGCCTATCTTCAAACTTGGCCAGGTTGTATAAAAACCTTCCTGAACAGTCTTCCGACCTATTTAAGAAACTATAGCGGGCATTGCCCGCCCTAGGTGCTTCACATGGATATTATTCTGTTCCTGCAAACCCAGCCGATTGCATTTATCGCAGTAGCGCTTGTTCTCGGCTTATTGATTGGCAGCTTCCTGAATGTCGTCATCTGGCGCCTGCCAGCCATGATGGAAGCAGAATGGCGACAACAATGCCATGAGTTGCTTGAAGATGAAGCACCTGAAACCAATGACAGTGATGCAAAACCTTTCAACCTGAATACCCCGCGCTCACACTGCCCAAAGTGCGGCCATATGATAAAAGCGATCGAGAACATACCTGTCATCAGTTATCTCGTCCTCAAAGGTAAATGCTCGGGTTGTGGCACTTCCATCTCGCCACGTTACCCGCTTATTGAATTGTTAAGTGGTATCCTGACTGCCATCGTCGCCTGGCACTTTGGCTTCAGTTGGCAAGCCGGTGCCGCAATGCTGCTGACATGGGCACTTATTGCGTTGAGCTTTATTGATATCGACAAGCAATTACTCCCTGATTCGATCACGCAACCGCTTGTCTGGGCAGGACTGTTACTGGCATTTGTGCCTGTGTTCGTCGATCTGCCAACCAGCGTAGTGGGGGCAACAGCCGGCTATTTATCGTTATGGATTATTTTTCATGCCTTCCGATTACTCACTGGCAAAGAAGGCATGGGCTATGGGGATTTTAAACTTCTCGCCGTTCTCGGTGCATGGATGGGCTGGCAGATGCTGCCCGTCATCGTACTACTGTCATCTGTTGTTGGTGCCGCCATCGGGATTGCTATGATCGTCCTGCGTGGACGTGACCGAAATATTCCTATCCCGTTTGGTCCTTACCTTGCAGCAGCCGGCTGGCTGGCGATGATCTGGGGACATGATATTACCAATGCTTACCTGCGCTATAGCGGCCTGTAATCCTCCCTGCTGATTTACGTTACAATCCGATTATGATGATCATTGGCCTGACAGGTGGTATCGGTAGCGGGAAATCAACTACCGCCGATCTGTTCGCCCAACACGCGGTACCAGTTATTGATACTGACATTATTGCCCGTGAGATCGTCGAGCCAGGTAAGCCCGCCCTCTCTTCGTTAGTCGCCCATTTTGGTGAAGATATTTGTCTCAACGATGGCAGCCTCGACCGCGCCAGGCTCAAGCAACACATTCTGGAAGATGATACTGAACGCCAGTACCTGGAATCGGTTCTCCACCCTGTCATCCGAAGCACTGTAGAGCAACGCATCAGACAGCTTGATAGCTGTTACTGCATTGTCGTCATCCCACTACTGGTCGAAACAGGAAGTTACAGCATGTTAGACCGTATCCTGGTTGTCGATATACCTGTCGACGAACAAATCAGGCGTACCCGGCAGCGTGACAGTATGGATGAAGCAACCATCGAAGCGATTATTGCCCTGCAGGCTGATCGTGAACAGCGACTTGAACACGCGGCTGACATCATCGACAACAGCCGGGACCTGGCCCAGCTGGAAAATGATGTCAGCCGGCTGCATGAAAAATATATGGCAATTTGCGGCCAGTACTCATAAGCTGATCAACATGTCTTTCTGCTTTATACTAGGTATGTATCGCTATTCTGGCCAAACCTCCTGACCGGGCATATTAACAACCGTGACGACATACATTACTTACGAACAACCGCTGAATGAACGGGCCAGGAGCCTGCTCAGACTTGAGCATCTGTTTGCCCAGTCAGACTACTGGTTCAGCGGGGATACCGCATGGCATAGCCGTGCCGTACTCGATACGTTGTTCAAAATTCAGGATGTACTCGGGCGCTCGGATATCCGCAAGGAACTGTTAAAAGAACTTGAACGCCAGGTCACCAACCTGTCACGGCTTGAGCAAAATCCAAATGTCGATAGCAATATGCTCAATACCGTACTGAACGAGATTGATCTGATTGTCGACCGCCTGCACGGCATCGCTGGTCAACCCGGACAGGATCTTCGTGACAACGAATTTTTGAATACAATTCGCCAGCGCAGCACCATCGCCGGTGGCAACTGTAATTTTGATCTACCGGCCTTTCACCAGTGGCTCCTGCTCCCGGCAGAAACACGCAAACAGGCAGTGGCTGGGTGGATGAGTGACTACCTGCCACTTCGTGATGCCATACGCATGATTCTTGGCCTGATTCGCGACAGTGCGGCCCCCAGCGAGCAACAGGCAGCGGAGGGGTTTTACCAACAGTCACTGGATACAAGTGTACCCTATCAACTTATCCGCGTTACCCTGGCTGCGGATCATCCCTGTTTTGCCGAGATCAGTGCTGGCAAACATCGCTTTACCATCCGTTTCATGCAGGCAATCGACAGGGCCCAACGCCCGGTACAAAGTGACCAGGATATCAATTTCCTGTTAACCTGCTGTCAGTTATAAGTCTCTACGATGCCAGTTACTGTAAAGTGCCCAACCTGTCAGAAAGATGTAGAGTGGTCTGAAGATTCAAAGTGGAAACCGTTCTGCAGTGAACGCTGTAAATTGATTGACCTCGGCGCATGGGCAGATGAAAGCTACGGCATTGCCTCTGAAGAATCACCGATGTCAGACTACAGCAATAAACCTGGTGATCAGTAAATACTAATCAGACGGCCACAGGCTCCTGATCGCCGCAATACCCTGAGCGCCGGCACGCCGCGCTTCTTCCTGGTGGTCAATATGCATTCCTCCCAGCGCATAAACAGGTATATTGGCCTTGCTGACCATCTCCTGAAAACGTTGCCAGCCAAGTGGCGTAGCGTCTGGGTGTGAGGCCGTTGCCATGACCGGAGACAACACAACAAAGTCGGCTTTGATTTGCGCTGCCTGTTCAAGGTCCTGCTCGGTATGGCACGAGGCCACCAGCCAGATACCTTCAGGCACAGGCCGTTCAGTGAAATCAAACAGACGTTGACTGTTCAGGTGCACACCCTGCGCAGCAAGCGAGAGTGCATTTTCAATCGATGCATTCAGGATACAAAATGCATCATGCTGCCTGCACAGGTCAATCGCCGCACGCGCATGAGCCTGCCAGGTATCCATATCAAGCTGCTTTGCACGTAATTGTACAAGCCGGATACCCGACTGCAGCGCCTGTTCCAGACGCGACATAAAATCAGCCATGCCATCAACAGATGGTTCTGGCGTGATCATGTAACAGTCGGGTAAAAGGCAGGCTTTCATAATCGGTATATTGGCCTCGGGGAAGCTATAGTCTGAAAGACGCCCTGGCTTGACCCACCTCACCGGCTGGCCCTCGCGACCGTGGGCATCACCACTAAAACTGTCAACCTGCCAGACATCGAGCAGGACAGACTTGTCCGGGTAATCATGTCGAACCGTAATTAGTGGCTGACAACCCGTGACAGAGATACCAAGTTCTTCTTGCAGTTCGCGTTGCAACGCCTGCTCGATACTTTCACCTGCTTCAACCTTGCCTCCCGGAAACTCCCACAGGCCACCCTGGTGTTTGTCATCCGGGCGCCTTGCGATAAGAATCTCACCTGAAGGATTGCTGATTACTGCAGCCGCAACATGAATGACATTTTCATCCACGCGCCTGGCTAGCTCCGATACTCAGCATTGATCCGCACATAATCATAGGAAAAATCACAAGTCTTCACTGTCGTCGTCGCACTGCCCCGCCCCAGCCGCACGGTCACGGTAACGACATCCTGCTGCATGACACGTTGCCCGTCCTCTTCCGTATACGAGTCGGCCCGTCCACCATTACGCACAATACAAACATCATCGAGCATGATCTCGATACCTTCAATATCGAGATCATCAACACCGGCACGACCGATGGCTGCCAGTATACGACCCCAGTTCGGATCACCGGCAAACAAGGCCGTTTTAACCAGCGGCGAGTGTGCAATCGTGAAACCAACCCGGGCACATTCGTCCTCATCCTCACCCTGTTCAACGACGATGGTCATCAACCGGGTTGCGCCTTCCGCATCACGTAACATGGCCTCAGCAAGCTGCTGACATACCCTGGCGATTGCCGCACCAAGCAGGCAGGCATTTTCTGAAGCCGGCTCTGTTATCGCCGCATTGCCCGCCTGACCGGTTGCCATTAACACGCAGGCATCATTCGTCGACGTATCCCCATCAACCGTGATCCTGTTAAACGAATCTGCAACAGCACCGGTCAGCATGTCATCAAGAACATCAGCCGCAACATTTGCATCGGTAGCAATATAGGCGAGCATAGTCGCCATGTCCGGGCGTATCATCCCGGCACCCTTGACCATACCGGTTATCGTGACTGTTTGGCCATCAATACTCAGCTGCTCGCTAACACCTTTCGCCACCGTATCCGTGGTCATAATGGCCTGAGCAGCAGGTAGCCAGTTATCCGTATCCAGGTTTGCCTGTGCCGCAGGTAATCCCGCAACCAGCTTGTCGGTCGCAAATGGTTCACCGATCACACCGGTTGAAAAGACGAGTACCTGGTCTGGATCACAGGCATTGAGTTTCGCAACAGCATCACAGGTATCACGAGCAGCCTGCATGCCAGCCTCACCGAGCCCGGCGTTGGCATTGCCGCTATTGATAACCAGGAAAGCGGGAGTAGCTGATGACAGATGCTGCCTTGAGACAACGACAGGTGCGGCACAAAAGGCATTGCGGGTAAACACCGCTGCCGTCTGGGTCCCTTCGGCTAGCTCAATCAACACGAGATCATCCCGGTCCGCATAGCGAATACCTGCCTGGGCAACCCCAAGCCGTACACCCTTCACGGGTAACAGGTTTTCCGGTGTTTTCAAACCAACTGCCATACATCACCTTCCTGACGAAAAAAAGTGATTATAGACTATTTAATCCGAATAGCATCGAGTGATTGCGTCTAATTATAGTCGCTTCTTTATGCCTGCTCGTAACCACTGGACATAATATTCGAGCATCCAGGAAGTGTATGGGGTTACAGAAAAGGTAAGGATCGTGACTAGAGCTGCAACGATGCGGCTGTAAGATGGGTTTGTTTTTAGACGGGATTTACAAGATTAACATGATATTTTCAGCATCATGTCTTTCTAATCATGTCCATCATGTAAATCCTGTTAAAAAAGGAAATAAGAAAAGGTTGCGTGATCTACGGGGCACTGTCTCGCATTATTTGGAGCAATGCAGCGTCATTTTAGAGCTTTCCATGGCACTGCTTAAACTTCTTACCCGACCCACACGGACATGGCTCGTTACGACCGACCTTCTGCCCACCTCGAACAAACGGTGCTTCAGCTTTCGGTATCTCGTCTTCCGCAAGTGCTTCATGGCCTGGCTCATCATGCTCAAAGTTCATGGAACCCTGGTGACGGCGCTGCTCTTCAACAGCATGCACATCTTCCTCATCACGCACCTGCACTCTGGACAACAAAGCAATGACCTCGTGCTTGATGCGTCCAATCATGGCAAAGAACATCTCGAATGATTCGCGCTTGAATTCCTGCTTCGGATTTTTCTGCGCATAACCTCGCAGGCCGATACTCTGGCGCAGGTAATCCATTGATGAGAGATGATCCTTCCATACTGAATCAAGTACCTGCAGCATAACCTGTTTCTCGAAATGACGGATAACATCCGACCCGGTCAGCTCTTCCTTGCTCTTGTAAACATGTTCAGCTTCTTCGATGATCTTTTCACGCAATGTTTCTTCATGCAGACTATCATCCGATTCCAACCAATGCTGAATATCCAGTTTTAACGCAAACTCACCTTCGAGTGCTTCTTCCAGCCCCGGGATATCCCAGAGTTCTTCATCACTCTGAGGTGGAATGTATTCATCGATCACGCTGTTGAAGACATCGCTGCGCATACTGATAACACGATCAGAAACATCTTCTTCGGCCATCAACTCGTTGCGCATATCATAGATTTCCTTGCGCTGGTCATTGGCCACATCATCATAATCAAGCAGCTGCTTACGCATATCGAAGTTGTGCCCTTCGACCTTGCGCTGGGCATTTTCGATTGCCTTGGTAATCCACGGGTGTTCGATAGACTCACCTTCTTCCATACCGAACTTCTGCATTACGCCGGCAACGCGATCCGAGGCAAAGATACGCATCAGGCTATCATCGAGTGCTACATAGAAACGACTCGAACCCGGATCACCCTGACGACCTGCGCGGCCGCGTAACTGGTTGTCGATACGGCGTGACTCGTGACGCTCCGTACCGATAATATGCAGGCCACCCGTTTCAAGCACCTTGTCATGGCGCTCCTGCCAGTCACGTTCATGGGCAGCACGTGCCTGTTCATCCAGTTCACCGAGCGCTTCCAGTTCGGCTTCAAGGTTACCGCCCAGTACAATATCGGTACCTCGACCAGCCATGTTCGTTGCAATCGTCACCGCACCCGGACGACCGGCTTCAACAATAATCTCGGCTTCACGCTCGTGGTACTTTGCATTCAGAACCTGGTGCTTGATGCCCGCCTTTTTCAGCATTGAAGATAACAGCTCGGATGCTTCGATCGAGGCAGTACCTACCAGTGTGGGTTGTCCTCGTTGCTGACAGTCGCGGATATCTTCAATAACCGCCTTGAATTTCTCTGCAGCGGTCAGGAAGATTAGATCACTGTTATCAGCACGTTGTGTTGGACGATGCGTTGGTATAACAACAACCTCGAGACCATAAATCTGCTGGAACTCAAAGGCTTCCGTGTCTGCAGTACCGGTCATACCGGACAACTTGTTATAGAGGCGGAAATAGTTCTGGAATGTAATCGAGGCAACCGTGCGCGATTCGTTCTGGATTTGCACGCCTTCTTTCGCTTCTACCGCCTGGTGCAGACCTTCGGACCAACGACGCCCCGGTGTTTTACGCCCGGTAAACTCATCGACGATCACGATCTCGTCATTCTGCACAACATAATGCACGTCACGCTGGAACAGGGCATGAGCACGTACTGCTGAATCGACGTGGTGCATAAGCATGATGTTTGAAGCGTCATACAGGCTATCACCTTCTTCGAGCAGGCCTTCTTTCACTAGAAGTTCTTCGACATGCTCATGGCCTGACTCGGTCAACAGAGTCTGGCGTGCCTTCTCGTCAACCGTGTAGTCGCCTTCACCGTCTTCCTCTTCCTGCTTGGTCAGCTGCGGGATCAGTTTGTTAATCCGCAGGTAAAGGTCGGAACTGTCCTCGGCTTCGCCGGAAATAATCAGTGGAGTACGTGCCTCATCAATGAGAATTGAATCCACCTCATCCACGATCGCGAAGTTCATTTCACGCTGCATCTTGTCTTCGATGGAGAATGAAAGGTTGTCCTGCAGGTAATCGAAGCCGAACTGGTTATTCGTACCGTAAGTAATATCGGCCGCGTAACTGTCGCGTTTGTCGTTCGGGTGCATGCCACCGACAATCACACCGACCTTCATGCCAAGGAAATTATACAGCGGCGACATCCAGCTGGAATCACGCTGGGCGAGATAATCGTTCACCGTGACAACATGTACACCGTGTCCCGACAGGGCATTCAGGTAGGCAGGCAGTGTCGCGACAAGGGTCTTGCCTTCACCGGTACGCATCTCCGCAATTTTGCCATCATTCAGGGCCATGCCACCGACAAGCTGGACATCAAAATGCCGCATGCTCATGACACGCATACTGGCCTCACGCACGACTGCAAAGGCTTCGGGCAGAATATCTGCCAGAGTCTGGCCATCGTCCAGACGGCCACGAAACTCATCGGTCTTGGCCTGCAGTTCAGCATCGGACAATGCAGAAATGTCATCTTCAAGGGCGTTAATTCTCGCCACAGTTTTTAAATAGTTCTTGACCAGCCTGTCATTACGGCTACCAAAGACCTTGCGCAGAAGTTTGCGTACCATAGTAGAAAACTATTAGAAATATTTCGTTATTAGGAACCCTGCCGCGGCATCCTGTGCAGCATCAGGAGGTGAAATCAGAAGCTACTTTATGGGAGTTCGTGACGGAGTGCAACTAGCAGATTTTATTACCAAATCAGTGTCTTTATCGGGCACTGACATACTTGTTGGGATTTACATTACGACCATTTCGTAACACCTCGAAATGCACGTGCGGCCCCGTTGAGCGGCCAGTAGAGCCCATCAGGGCCAGCGTATCACCCTTCTTCACCTTGTCACCCACCTTGACGAGTATCTTCTTGTTATGGCCGTAGCGGGTCTTGTAACCATTGCCATGACTGACTTCGACCAAATTGCCATAACCATAACGGTCCGAGGCCCAGGTGATTACACCGGAGGCAACCGATACTACCTGACTACCTTCCTTACCGGCAAAATCGACGCCCTTATGGTGCTCGCGCTTGCCCGTAAACGGGTCATTTCGCATCCCGTAGTAGGAAGATGTCCAGCCTTTTTTGATCGGTCTACCTGATGGGCGCACTGCCTGTTGCAGTTTACGGTTCATCATCAGGCTTTCCAGCACACCGAGTTGTTCACCACGACTATCCAGCTGCCGCGATAATTCCTCTAGCTGCTGCATGAAATCAGGGACCTTAACCGATTCAAGTTCAAGGCTGCTGGCTGGGCCACCGAGTGCTGGTGGCACATCAAAATCAAATTCGCCCTTGTCGAGCTTGGCAACCTTGGTCAGACGGCGGCCCAGTGCATCGAGGCGAATCACCCTTGCCTGCATCTTGCCCAATTGCTGTGACAAGGCATTCATATGTCGCTCTGCTTCACCCAGCGCATTCTTGACTTCATTGCGCTGTTCGCCCAGCTCAGCACGTAACGCGATACTGACCGGATCACTTTCCAGCTGTGTCGTACGGCCGTAATGGTAACCGGTATAGAGAAGCGCAGCGGGGATGAGTAAAGAGATAATTGCAAATACAATCAGCTTGTTACGGCTTAACCGCAGATTACCGACCTGACCATTGTGCTGTGACAGAAAAACTATGTTCATGCGTTAACAATACCGGTTGTGATATCTTTAAAATATATTCTTAATCTGGTGACCGTTTACTGCAATGGCGAACAAACGACCCGCATCTCTTCGCTCTGTTCAGGCTATCCTGGCCAGCGGCCATCAGTCTGAACTTCTTGAGCATAACAAGGCCCATTACAGACTCCTGGAGACTGTCCGCGAACTTCTTCCGGACAATTTCAAACAGCATTGTGTCAGCGCCCAGGTTTTGGATAACACTCTGCTTGTTCATGCCGACACTTCGACATGGGCAACCAAACTGCGTTTCCAGCTACCGGCTATCCTGCCTGCCCTGCAGCGCCAACCCGGTCTACATGTCATCGACAAGTATGACATTCGCATCCTGCCCGGACAGATTGAACCCCAATCACCCCAGCAACCTGTCCGTCATATCGATGAACAGACTGCACAACAAATACGTCAACTTGCCTGTGTTATCAGTGATGAAAACCTGCGTAAACGCTGGTTAAAGATCGCTGAAAATTCTCCTGCAGCATCTTCACCAGAAGAACCTGCAGACACAGACTAGATTGTTACTTCTTTACTCACGACCAGGCATGGCCCAGTAAAAACTGTTTAACTTGCCTGAACCGGCTTTGAGTAGGCAATCGGTAGATTGTCAGTATCCTCAAAGGTAACGATTTCCCAGGCATCGGCATCAGCCATCAGTGCCCGTAACAGGCGATTATTCAGTGCGTGACCTGACTTGTAGCCGCTGAATGCACCAATCAAACTATGCCCGAGCAGGTACAAATCACCGACGGCATCGAGAATCTTGTGTTTGACGAATTCGTCCTCGTAACGCAGTCCATCTTCATTGAGGATACGGTAGTCATCGACAACGATTGCGTTATCAAGACTGCCGCCAAGCGCAAGGTTATTCTCGCGCAGGCGCTCAACGTCCTTGAGCAGGCCAAAGGTACGTGCGCGGCTGACTTCTTTTACAAAAGAGGTCGTAGAAAAATCGAGTTCTGCGGTACGTGTGTGGGTCTGGAAAACCGGGTGGTCAAAATCAATACTGAAACTGACCTTGAAGCCATCAAATGGCTCAAACCTGACCCACTTGTCGTCTTCTTCAACAACAACGGGGCGTTTAATACGCACAAAGCGCTTCGGCGCATTCTGCTCTTCGATACCAGCAGACTGGATCAGGAACACAAACGGGCCGGCACTGCCGTCCATGATCGGCACCTCGGCAGCACTCAGGTCGATATAGGCATTATCAATGCCCAGACCAGCCAGCGCAGAAAGCAGATGTTCAACCGTAGAGATACGTGTATCGTCACGACAGACCGTCGTACAAAGCTGGGTATCACCAACGAATTCGGGACGTGCAGGAATATCAACCGGTTCGTCCAGGTCGACACGACGGAACACGATGCCTGTATCGACAGCCGCTGGTCGCAGGGTCAGGTAAATTTTTTCACCTGTATGTAATCCCACACCCGTGGCGCGGATGACGTTTTTAAGCGTACGCTGCCTTATCATTTTATTATACTTTTCAATTACTTAGTTTTTCTCTTGGCGGCTTTAGCGGGTCTTGCCCAAAATCTAGATAGTGCATCTTACCACAGGGGTTTAGTGACTGCCTAGTCATGCTATAGAAGGTGGGGTTTTAGGGGAGTCTATGCTGGAGAGCAGCGTGTGCCACGACAGGGGGCGAATCTGTCGTGGCACTGCCTGTCCGGTAACCTGAAGGGACAGGAAACCGGCTTACTACGTGGCTGGACTAGTCAGCCTGGCGACGCAAAAAGGCCGGAATATCGAGGTATTCCAGGTCATCATGGCTACCGGCATCCTGGTAATGATCACCGGATGCCTGGCGCATGACCGTCGGACGGTCCAGATCCCTGTAATCAGGTTCCTCAACCTCAACCTGCTCAACCTCAACCGTGTTATCCACCACCTGCTGCAGTGGTGTTGCAGCGATTTCGTCACGTGGCAGTTGTGCCTGCTGGTTTTTACCCAGCCCGGTTGCCACTACGGTGACGCGAAGTTCATCGCTGAGCTCAGGATCAATCACGGTACCGACAACAACCGTCGCATTATCAGATGCAAACTGCTTGATGGTTTCACCAACCTCTTCAAATTCACCAATCGACAGGTCCAGGCCAGCCGTAATATTGACGAGGATGCCACGTGCACCAGACAGGTTAACGTCTTCAAGCAACGGGCTGCCAACAGCCTGCTCTGCTGCAACTTCTGCACGGTTCTCACCGCGTGCACTTGCAGAGCCCATCATGGCCATACCCATTTCTGACATGACCGTACGCACATCGGCGAAGTCGACATTGATCAGACCCGGGCGGGTAATCAGTTCTGCGATACCCTGCACGGCACCCAGCAAGACGTTATTCGCAGCCTTGAAGGCTTCAAGCAGGCTGACAGTCTTGCCCAGCACAGATAACAGTTTTTCGTTTGGAATCGTAATCAATGAATCCACGCTGGCTGCCAGTTCTGTAATACCATCAGTGGCAATATCTGAACGTTTCTTACCCTCAAATGAGAACGGACGTGTGATCACCGCTACGGTCAGGATCCCCATCTCGCGGGCTATTTCGGCAATAACCGGGGCAGCACCGGTACCGGTACCACCACCCATGCCTGCCGTGATAAACAGCATATCGGCACCATCGATGACTTCGCGAATGCGCTCACGATCCTCAAGTGCAGCCTCACGACCAATTTCCGGGTTAGCACCTGCCCCCAGACCCTTGGTCATGTTCGTGCCCAGTTGCAGCATGGTTTTGGCTGTCGAATTTTTCAGTGCCTGTGCATCAGTATTCGCACACACAAACTCGACGCCTTCAATATCTGCACCGACCATGTGCTGAACAGCATTACCGCCGCCGCCACCAACACCGATGACCTTTATTACTGCGTTTTGACTATAAGCATCCATTAATTCAAACATAATCGCCCCTCCAGTTAAGAACTACTTTTTTGATACAACATTAAACAACAATTTCTGTTTCGGTCTGCACACAGACCATTTTAAAAATTACCTTGAAACCAACTTCTCATACGTTGCCAGATAGCGTTCACGCTGCCTGACGATAAAGCTTCGAGACTGCCTGTGTTGCGCTGCTCATGTCCGAACAACAACAGGCCAACGCCGGTTGCATGAATCGGGTTGCGTACAACATCAACCAGCCCGGTTACGCTATGTGGTACGCCCAGCCTGACCGGCATGTGGAAGATCTCTTCCGCCAGTTCAACCACGCCTTCCATCTTTGCTGTTCCGCCTGTCAATACGATGCCCGCTGCGACAATGTCTTCAAAGCCGCTACGGCGCAGTTCGGCCTGTACCAGTGTGATCAGTTCCTCGTAACGCGGCTCGACAACCTCGGCAAGTGTCTGACGTGTTAACCGGCGCGGTGCCCGATCGCCGACACTCGGCACTTCAATCGTTTCTTCTGCACCGGCCAGCTGGCGCAGGGCACAGGCATACTTGATCTTGATCTCTTCCGCGTACTGGGTCGGTGTACGCAGCGCCACAGCAATATCATTTGTCACCTGGTCACCGGCGATAGGTATCACCGCGGTATGACGGATCGCACCTTCAGTAAACACTGCGATGTCAGTCGTGCCACCGCCAATATCGACCAGGCAGACACCGAGTTCTTTTTCATCTTCTGTCAGTACCGAATGGCTTGAAGCAAGTTGTTCAAGAATGATGTCATCGACTTCAAGCCCACAACGACGCACACACTTGAGAATGTTCTGGGCTGCACTCATTGCACCGCTGATAAGGTGGACCTTGGCCTCCAGGCGCACCCCGGACATACCAACCGGCTCCTTGATACCTTCCTGGTTATCGATGATGAATTCCTGTGGCAGCACGTGCAGGACACGCTGATCTGCCGGGATCGCCACAGCACGCGCCGCATCAATGACACGATCGACATCACCCGGGCTGACCTCTTTATCCTTGATGGCAACAATGCCGTGTGAGTTAAGACTACGAATATGACTGCCGGCAATACCGGTAAACACGGAATTAATCTGGCAGCCAGCCATCAACTCAGCCTCTTCAACAGCACGCTGGATTGATTGCACGGTTGACTCAATATTGACGACAACGCCTTTTTTTAATCCACGCGAGGCATGCGAACCGATACCGATAATCTCGATTCCATTTTCATCCGTAATCTCACCTACGATCGCAACGATCTTCGATGTCCCGATATCCAGTCCTACGATCAGATTCTTTTCAGGTTTTCTGGACATGATGCACCATCCCCAACTGCGCCTCTTTTTCAGGCTGGTTTTTTAAATCCTTCATACGCAGGGTGAAGCCGTTCGTGTAACGCAAATCAACCTCCGCTATACCCTGTTCCTGTGTAACAAAGTCATTGCTGTATACGTCCAGGAAACGTTGTAATCGTGCCGTTGTGTCACTGCGGCCAAGATCAAACTCGATGCCATTGTCGAGCGTCATCGACCATGCCCGGCGGGCATTCATCTGCAAGACTGCGATTCTTACACCCAAAGGCTGCAGCATCGCCTGCATCTCGATGTAGCGTTCCATAACCTTGGCCTGTGTTCCATGTGGTCCCTTCAGAAGCGGAAGTCCCTCTGGCCGCGTCGTATTGTCCGGTGCAAACAGACTCGCATCTGCGGTCAGCAGGTGATCCTCGTTCCAGTTGGCAATCGCCTTGCGCTCATAAACCACGATCTGCAGTACATCCGGCCAAACCCTCCGCACAGAAGCTGTTTCAACCCACTTCAGTGCGCGTAAATCTTCTGTAATCGACTCAACATCGGTATTGAAAAACCCCGACACCTTATTTGTCGCAACGACTTCCCGGACCTCGGCATCCGTGACCTTGTTAAATTCACCCTTCACTTCAATACTGCGCAGTGGCAATGTTTCCGGGTCATACAGTTTGACGCCTGCCCATACAACCATCGCCAGTACAACCAGTCCTGATGACATACCCAGCAACCAGCGCCTGATTGCACTCTTCTGTGCAAGCGCATCACTGAGCAAGTGGTTTGACTTACGTTTGATCTTGCGCGGGCTCATTGCGCTGCTCCATTACGCCCGAAACTTTTTGCATCAACTGTCTTGCTGGTTGCAAGGATCTCGACAACAAGTTCATCAAAGTCGATACCCGCTGCACGGGCTGCCATCGGTACCAGGCTGTGGCTGGTCATACCCGGTACAGTGTTAACCTCAATCAACCATGGCTTACCTGCCTCGTCACGCATCAGGTCAACGCGTCCCCAGCCACTTGCACCGACGACATTGAATGCCTGTATGGCCAGCGACTGCAATGCCTCCTCCTCGGTGGCTGACAGACCACACGGGCAGATGTACTGCGTGTCATCAGATTCATACTTTGCATCAAAATCATAAAAGACATTTCTCGTCTCTAGCTTGATTGCGGGTAATGCACGGCCATGCAGGATAGCAACGGTGTATTCATCACCATCTATAAACTGCTCGGCAATTACCGAGTTGTCATACTGATGAGCAAGGCCCCAGGCATCTTCAAGCTGTTCAGCCCTGTCTACCTTGCTCATACCGATGCTGGAACCTTCATGCGCCGGCTTGACCATAAGCGGGAAGCCAAGCTCCGGAACCGTCTGCAGATCTGAGGCCGCTAGCAATTCGCGCCAACCAGGTGTCGCAAGCCCTGCCGATTGCCATAACTGTTTGCAACGCAACTTATCCATCGACAATGCTGATCCCAGTACATCACTGCCGGTATAAGGGATACCCATAACCTGCAACATGCCCTGGATCTGACCATCTTCACCACCCCGTCCATGTAATGCGATAAACACACGATCAACATCAAGATGTTCGAGCTGTGTGACTATGTCACTACCGACATCAACACCCTGTGCATCTACACCACTTCGCAACAGTGCCTGCAGCACGGCCTCGCCCGTTAACAGCGAGATCTCACGCTCTGCCGACAGGCCACCCATGAGCACGGCAACCTTGCCGAACTGTTGTGGTGAAATGTCTGTCGCGTTATTCATCAGGCACTGATTTCCTCTTCACCGATAATGTGAACTTCACGCTGCAACTCGATTCCTGTTTGCTGCCTGACCGTGTCAGCCACCTTGTTAACCAGGTTCTCAATATCTGCTGCAGTTGCATCACCCGTATTAATAATAAAATTGGCATGCTTGTCTGAAACGCATGCGCCACCGATGCAGCGTCCCTTCAACCCACAAGACTCGACCAGGCGCGCAGCATGATCACCTTCCGGGTTCCTGAACACAGACCCGCAACTCGGCTGGCTAGTAGGCTGTGTAGCACCACGTTTTGCGAGCAGTTGCTTGATGTTTGCCTGCGCCTGTTTGCCATCGCCACTTTCAAGTGTAAGGTTTGCTGCGACAAACCATTCACCCTGCGGTCCTTCAACATGCCGGTAACTGACCGCATATTCAGATGCTGTTCGCACATGCCGTTGTCCATCACGCGACAGTGTCTCGACCTGCGCAACGATATTCCATGTCTCACCGCCGAAGGCACCTGCATTCATGGCCAGTGCGCCACCTAACGTACCCGGGATGCCGGCAAGGAATTCCGCGCCAACCAGGTCAAGGCGCGCCGCAAACCGCGCCACCTTGGCACAACTGACACCGGCCTCGGCACGTACGGTCGTAGCATCAAGCTGTGATATGTCATTCAACAGGCCACTCGTACTGATCACCGTGCCGCGGATACCGCCATCGCGCACCAGCAAGTTACTACCAAGGCCCAACCAGAACAGCGGCTCATCGGCAGGCAGTTCGGCAAGGAACACAGCCAGGTCATCGACATCAACCGGACGGTAGTAACGATCTGCAGGACCGCCGACGCGCCATGTTGTATGACGTGCCATCGGCTCGTTCTCAAGCAGTTCGCCTTGCCAACCTGTCTGATGCAGTGCAGCCATCATGAGTCTCGTGATTGCCTCGTTGTCCGTTCGCGCTTTTCATTCATCGTTTTTTGTTGTGGTTGCACCTGCTCACGTGATGCTGTCTGACTGCGACGGTATGTTGTCGCAAGCGATTCTCCACAACCCAGGTGTAACCTGTTCATTTTGTAATGAGTCATGCGCCACTGCCTCCACTTACGATTTCCAGTTGTTCTGCCAGTTGTGCGGCCACCGTACCGATATCACCGGCACCGAGGGTTAACAGCACGTCGTCGTTCTGCAACACGGCATCCAGTGCCAGGGGTAATTCGGCAATGTCTTCAACGAACACTGGATCCGCCAGGCCACGCGCACGTATGGCGCGGCACAGGCTGCGTGAATCAGCCCCTGCAATCGGTTGTTCACTCGCTGCGTAGACCTCCAGTACGAGCAATACATCAACCTTGGCCAGTACGCGGGTAAAATCCTCAAACAGGTCGCGGGTACGGCTGTAGCGGTGCGGCTGGAACACGACAACAAGTCTGCGATCCGGCCAGGCAGCCTGCGCGGCCTGCAGGGTGGCTTCCAGCTCACGAGGGTGATGGCCATAGTCATCAACGTGCAGTACGGTACCGACACTGGTATGGATGTCGCCATTAATCTGGAAGCGTCGGCCAATCCCCTGGAAACTGCCAAGCGCGTGCTGAATGGCCTGTTCTGTCACCCCAAGTTCAAGGGCAATCGCAATTGCCGCCACGGCATTGAGCACATTGTGCTGACCGGGAAGGTTCAGACTTATCTTGAGGGCATCGTGACCTTTGCATGTGACACTGAAACATGTTGCAGCAACATCCTGCTGAATATTTTCGACACGCACATCGGCATTGGCATGTGTACCATAGGTAATCACCGGCCGACTCAGTTCAGGCAGGATATCGCGTACGGCTGCATCATCTATGCAGAGGATAGCCAGGCCATAAAACGGCAGGTGGTGGAGAAAATCAATAAATGCCTGGCGTAAATTCTGGAAGTCACCGCCATAGGTTTCCATGTGATCCGCATCGATGTTGGTAACAACTGCGATCACAGGTTGCAGGTACAGAAACGATGCATCACTCTCGTCGGCCTCTGCCACCAGGTACTCACTTTCACCAAGCCGGGCATGTACACCAGCACTGTTCAGACGACCACCAATAACAAAGGTTGGATCCAGTCCGCCTTCACCGAGTACGCTTGCAATCAGGCTGGTCGTCGTGGTCTTGCCGTGCGTCCCTGCCACGGCAATGCCATAGCGGAAACGCATTAACTCGGCCAACATCTCGGCACGCGGTACAACAGGGATACGTTTGTCATGCGCGGCAACCACCTCAGGGTTGGCCTTATCAACAGCCGTGGAAACCACTACAACATCCGCGTTGGCAATATTGTCCTGTGCGTGACCGATAAAGATCGTTGCACCGAGTTCCTGCAGGCGTTTTGCCATCGCATTAAGTTGCAGATCAGAGCCAGAGACATCAAAACCGAGATTCAGCATAACTTCGGCAATGCCACCCATACCGGCACCACCGATACCGACAAAGTGGATATGCCGCATATGCTGCATGCGACTGTGCACGTGAGGCAGGTTAGTTTGCATGGTTACATTCTCAGTCATGATGCCACCTGCATTGCCTGTAGACACATTTGTGCAACCTCTTCAGTCGCATTGTTACGGGCCTGTTTTCTTGCGGCCTCGGCCATCGCCAGCAGACGTTCACGCTGACTGGCGAGTTCTTCAAGACGCCCGGTAAGCCACGGTGCGTTAAAGCGGTCCTGTGAAATCAGGATCGCGGCACCGACCTGCTCGAGGTAGCGTGCATTCGCTGTCTGGTGATCATCGACTGCATATGGGAACGGGATCAGGATCGATGCAACACCCGCCGTCGCGAGTTCAGTGACAGTCAGTGCACCGGCACGGCAAATCACAATATCTGCCCATGCATAAGCCTCGGCCATGTCATCAATAAAGGCATCAACCCTGGACTTGACCGGGAGCGCTTCATAAGCCGCACGCGCCTCATCGATACAGTGACGTCCGGTCTGGTGCCAGATTTCAACCTTGTCTGCCAGGTTTATTACAGCGGCAGGTACTGATTTGTTCAGAACGGTCGCGCCGAGGCTACCGCCGATGACCAATACATGTATTGGACCATCTCGCCCGGCAAGACGTTCTGCCGGTGGTGCAAGTTGCATAATATTTTCACGTACCGGGTTACCCGTCTGGCGCGCACAGAATCGTGGTGTAAACGCACCGGGGAAGGCTTCCATCACAACTGTTGCAAACCTTGCCAGGATACGGTTGGTCATGCCTGCAATTGCATTCTGTTCATGGATAAGGATGGGTTTGCGCATTAACCAGCTCGCAATGCCACCCGGGCCGGTGACAAAACCACCCATACCGAGCACAGCCTGTGGCCGGTTTTTAATGACGATGCCAAGTGCACACAGGACCGCGTAACTGATGCGCAGCGGTGCCAATGCCCAGCCAAGTACACCTTTGCCGCGCAGACCCGAAATAGGAATCGTCGCAAGTGGAATATTCGCGCCGGGTACAACACGTGCTTCGATACCGCGCGTTGTGCCCAACCAGAGTATATCGACACCGGCACTGCGCAGACGCTCGGCGACAGCAAGTGCAGGGAACACGTGACCACCTGTGCCACCGGCCATAATCATGATACGGGGCTGGCCTGTCAGCTTCATCGCTTACCCCCGTTTTTGACACCGGCAAAACTCAGGTAGGCAATGCGCGTCTCGATATCGACACGTAACAATACGGCAATCGCAGTACAGGTCACGAGCATGCTACTGCCGCCATAACTCATCAATGGCAGGGTCAGGCCCTTGGTCGGCAACACACCCATATTCACACCGATATTGATAAAGGCCTGCATGCAAATCCACAGCGTAATACCAAACGCTGTGTACGCAGCAAAATCAAGACCTAGCTTTTGCGCATTCATGGCAATGCGAAATGCTCGCCATGCGATAAAGCTGAACAACAACACTACAGTCACGCTGCCGAGTAGCCCGAGTTCCTCGGCGAGTACTGCGAATACGAAGTCGGTATGGGCCTCGGGCAGGTAAAACAGTTTCTGGATACTGCCACCCAGTCCCAGTCCGAACCACTCACCACGACCAAATGCGATCAGGGACTGGGTCAACTGGAAACCGCTGTTAAACGGATCAGCCCATGGATTGAGGAATGCCGTCACGCGTTCCATTCGATACGGTGAGGTAATCGTCAACACGGCAATTGCCGACAACACCATCATCATAAGCACGCCAAACTGCCACAACCTGACACCGCCCAGGAACATCATGCCCAGTGCCGTTGCAAAGATGACAGCCGTTGCACCAAGGTCCGGTTCCAGCAACAACAACACGGCAATTACCATGAGCAACAACATCGGCTTCATGAACCCCCATACCTTGTTACGCACCTCTTCACCACGGCGAACGAGGTAGCCTGCAAGATAGACGATGACAAACAGCTTCATGAACTCGGATGGTTGCAGGTTGAAAACACCGAGTGATAACCAGCGCGTACTGCCATTCACCGTATGACCGATACCGGGGATCATCAGAACCATGAGCAGCAATATCCCGGTCAGTAACAACAATGCACTGAAACGTTCCCAGACATACAATGGAACCATGACAACAACCGCGGCGATCGCAACACCGAGTGCGACAAAAATAGACTGGCGCATCAGGAAGTAAAACGGTTGTGCCAACTCACGGTCTGCAATTGCGATGGATGCAGAACCCACCATGACAAGGCCAAGTGCCAAAAGGGTCGCAACGGCGAGCACCAGTGCCAGGTCAAAACGTGCAGGACTGTTCACATCGCTGCGACGATTTGTCTTCACCTTCATCGTGGAAGTCTGTACTGCAATACTAGCCATTGCACACCGCCCTGACCTTGGCCACGAAATCTTCGCCACGTTCGATGTAGTTGTTATACATGTCAAAACTTGCACATGCCGGTGATAACAATACGCTGTCACCTGGTTCAGCGAGTTCATTTGCCCGCAGTACCGCATCATGCATTGAGGCTGCATCATGGATCACCACACTGCCTTCAATAGCTTTGCGGATATTACCTGCATCACGACCAATCAGTACCACCGCCTTGATCGCAGCTGTCATAACGCGTTTCAGTTCGGAGAAATCCGCACCCTTACCGTCACCACCGGCGATCAGAATGAAGGGCCCTGGCATGCCGTCCAGCGCAGCAAGTGTCGCACCAACATTGGTAGCCTTTGAGTCGTTAAACCAGCGTACGCCATTGTGCTCGGCCACCCACTCGCTGCGATGAGCCAGGCCGGTAAACTCAGACAGACTGGTAAGCATTGCATCCATCTCAAGCCCGCTTGCATAGCCAAGTGCAAGTGCGGCCAATGCATTCGCCTGGTTATGGCGCCCCGGTATTTTCAGTGCACTCACTGGCAGCAGTTTTTCAGCACCAAACACGAACCACGGCTCCGCGTCATGAGTAACCAGTCCAAACTCACCCTCTGCTGGTTCGCCCAGCCCAAAACGAATTACCTTACGCGAGGCGTTGGCATTACTGGCCATCGCAGTCACGTACGGGTCATCCCTGTTGATCACCATGACGCCGTCACCGCTGTATACCTTTGCCTTCGCTGCACAGTATTCATCGATACTTTCATAACGGTCCATGTGATCGGCCGTCACATTGAGTACCACGGCGGCAACCGCATTCAGGCTATGCGTGGTCTCCAGCTGGAAGCTGGACAGCTCGAGCACGTACAGGTCAGTTTCCTCTTTACCCAGTAATTCGAGTGCCGGCATGCCCAGGTTGCCACCAACCTGTACGTTGCGACCTGCTTTTGCAGCCATTTCAGAAACCAGTGTCGTCACCGTGCTCTTGCCATTCGTACCGGTAATCGCGATCACGGGTGCGTCGACATTGCGTGCAAACAGCTCAATATCGCCGAGCACCTCGGTGCCATGACTAGCAGCCTTGGCCACATGGGGTTCGCGCAGTGCGACACCCGGGCTGAGTACAACCCGGCTGGCTGTATCAAAGTCCTCATCACGGAAGCCACCGGTATGTACTGTCATGTCCGGACAGGCCGCAACAAGTTCGTCCAGTCCCGGTGGCAGCTGACGTGAATCGGTCACCACACATATCTCGCCCTGTGCGGAGAGGAAACGCGCACATGACAGGCCGGTCTTGCCGAGGCCAACGATCAATGTATGTGAAGATGCTGTTTGCATAATTCCTATCGCAGTTTCAGTGTTGCCAGACCAATCAGGACAAGGATCACGGTAATGATCCAGAAGCGCACGATGACGCGTGGTTCGGGCCAGCCCTTGAGCTCAAAATGATGGTGCAGTGGTGCCATTCGGAATATTCGTTTTCCCGTCAACTTGTATGAAGCGACCTGCAACATCACGGAAACTGTCTCCATAACGAAAACGCCACCCATGATGACCAGTACGAGTTCCTGCCTGACGACGACGGCGAGTACGCCGAGGGCGGCACCGAGTGCCAGTGCCCCGACATCGCCCATGAATACCATTGCCGGGTAGGCGTTGAACCAGAGGAACCCCAGCCCGGCACCGACGATCGCGCCGGAGAAAATAATCACTTCACCAACGCCAGGGACGTACGGGATCAGGAGGTAGGACGCCAGCTTCACGTTACCGGTGGTGTAGGCAAAGATGCCAAGTGCACCACCGACCAGCACGGTTGGCAGGATTGCCAGGCCATCGAGGCCATCAGTCAGGTTGACGGCGTTACTCGAACCGACAATGACGAAGTAGGTCAGCGGGATAAACAACCAGCCCAGCTGGATAGAGATGTCCTTGAAGAACGGCACGATCAGGGTCGTCTCACTCGGGTTCACTGCCGTTTCAAACAGGAATACAGCAACCGCAATACCGACCACTGACTGCCAGAAATACTTGTAACGTGCCTTCAGGCCATTCGGATCGTTGCGGACGAGCTTTATGTAGTCATCGTAAAAACCGATCACGCCGTAAGCCAGTGTCGTTGCGACGACAACCCAGATATACCGGTTAGTCAAATCTGCCCATAACAGCGTACTGACACAGATCGCTACAATAATCAGCGCACCACCCATGGTCGGTGTACCGGCCTTGCTCAGGTGTGACTGTGGACCGTCATCACGAATGTTCTGGCCTATCTGTTTCATGCTGAGGCGACGGATCATGCTCGGGCCGATAACAAACGAGATAATCAATGCAGTCAACACACCGAGGATGGCACGCAATGTCAGGTACTGGAATACATTGAAGCCGCTGTAGGTCTCTGCCAGGTATTGAGTCAGTGCATACAACATCTATTCATCATCCTCGAGCAGGGCATTCACGATACGTTCCATCCGTGCACTGCGTGAACCCTTGATTAGCACGACACTGTTTTCATCGAGTTCTGCCGACAGTGCCATAGACAGCGCATCATGATCCATGAAGTGATACGCCCCATTACCAAACCTCTCCACTGCGACAGCTGAGTGTTCGCCAACTGCAAACAGGAATTGCACGCCGGCTTCACGCGCCTGTGCAGCGATACCTGAATGCAGCGCTTCACTGTCACTGCCCAGTTCGGCCATATCACCGATGACAAGAATGCGTTTACCCGGCAGCAGTGCAACCACATCCAGACCGGCCTGCAGTGAATCAGGGTTGGCGTTATAGGTATCATCGATAAGCAGGGCACCGTGTCGAGTGCGTTGTGCAAACAGGCGCCCCTTTACACATGTCATTGCAGCGAGCCCCTGCTGGATCGACGTCAGTGATATGCCTAATGCAAATGTCGCGGCTGCCGCGGCCAATGCATTCATTACGTTATGCTGACCGGCCAGTGGCAGTGCAATATCCACCGTGCCGGCAGGTGTTTGTAGCGTGAAACAGGTTTGCCACGCCGAAACATCAAAACGGATATCAGTGGCGCTGACATCAGCAAGCTCAGACAAGCCGAATCCAAGCACACGCGCGGTTGCGGCACGCTCGCGCCAGGCATCTGCATAGCGGTCATCACAGTTGATGATGGCAACACCTGATTCATCAAGTGCGGCAAACATTTCTCCCTTCGCTGAAGCAACACCGTCAAGACTGCCAAAACCTTCAAGGTGTGCAGACATCGCATTGGTCACCACGCCCACATCTGGCTTTGCAATATCGGCCAGCCAGGCAATCTCGCCGATGTGGTTTGCACCCATCTCGATGACCGCATGCGTGTGCTGTTGGTCGAGATTAAACAGCGTCAGTGGTACACCGATTTCATTATTCAGATTACCCTGGGTGACGAGCGGCTGACCTTCCTGCGCGAGAATGGCAGCAATCATCTCCTTGACCGTGGTTTTACCATTACTGCCTGTCACGCCGATAACGGGGATATCAAAACGACTACGCCATGCCTGTGCCAGGAGACCCAGAGCATGGCGGGTATCTTCAACCAGCAGCACCGGCACACCGGTCTGTACCGGGCGACTGACCACTGCAGCCACCGCGCCGCCTTCAACTGCCTGTTGCAGAAACTCATGGGCATCAAAATTTTCGCCCTTGAGGGCAACGAACAATTCACCCTGCTGCACCTTGCGTGTATCGGTGCTGACACCCTTGAAGACAATATCGCTGCCTGACATTTCGGCACCAAGGCACTCTGCGGCCTGTGATAATGGCATGCTGCAGGCGCTCATTGTTGTGCTCCTGTCAGTATCTGACGCGCTACGTTAATATCGCTGAACGGCAGACGACGGTCGCCAACAAGCTGGTATTCCTCATGGCCCTTGCCAGCGATCAAAACAACATCATCTGCCCCGGCATGTGCCAGCGCATACGCAATCGCACGTTCACGATCGGACTCAACATGCAGGTTCTTTTGGCGTTTAATGCCTGCCTGGATCTGGCTGAGTATTGCCGTACTGTCTTCAGTTCTCGGGTTGTCATCGGTCAGCACGATTTCGTCGGCATGTTCATCAGCTACCGCGCCCATCAACGGACGTTTTCCAGTATCCCGATCGCCGCCACATCCGAATACACACCACAGATGTCCCTGGCCATGCATGCGCATTGCCTGCAGGGCATGCTGCAATGCATCCGGTGTATGCGCATAATCAACCATCACCAATGGCTGGTCCGCGCTACCTTCTACATGTTGCATGCGACCTGCGACATTAGTGAGTAGTTCGATCCGTTCTACTGCATCACCAATACGCATTCCGTTAATAAGTGCGGTGGCAAGTACCGCAAGAATATTTTCTGCATTGAACCGGCCATACAGGTGACTACGCAGCTCCGTGTCACCCCAGGGACTGCTGATATGCATACTCAGCCCATCATCGGTAAACTGCAGATCGCTACCCTGTACACAACCAAGGTGCATCACATTGTTTCTCAGCACGGCTGCATCAGCATTCATTGCATCACTGAGACTGTACGCAACAGACTGAACTGTATCCTGTAATGACTCGAGCAAGCTGCAGCCAAATTCGTCATCCGCATTAATAACGGCATAGCGCAGACCCGGCATCTGGAACAGGCGCGCCTTGCTACGGCCATAACTTTCCATATCACCGTGGTAATCGAGGTGCTCGCGACTCAGATTGGTAAACACGGCGGTACTAAATGTCACACCGTTAACACGTCCCTGTTCTATGCCGTGTGAGGACACTTCCATTACCGCATCGACGACATTCTGTTCCAGCATGCGGGCGAGGAACTGTTGGACAAATACCGCATCGGGTGTTGTGTGTGTTGACGGCTGTAACTTGCCATACATGCCGTTGCCCAATGTCCCGAGCAGTGCTACCGGGTTGTCATCATTGGCAAGCACTTGTGCGAGGAAATGACTGCAGGAGGTCTTGCCGTTTGTGCCGGTTACCCCTACTACGCGCATCGACTGGCTTGGGCGTGCATAAAAACGGTCAGCAATAAATCCAACCTTGTTACTCAGCCCGCTCACTGCAATAACCGGTATTGCATATACAGCAAGTCCTGCCAGATCCTCTATGTTGTCTAACGGTGTTTCATAAACAATTGCTACAGCACCACGGTTAATCGCATCCACCGCGAACTTCAGTGCATGATGTTGTTCACCCCTACATGCAATGAAGAGGTCACCCTGGTGTACTTCACGGCTATTTATAGATAGACCTGTTACTTCACAGTCACTGTCAATCACCGTGTCATCACTGACAAAGCCTGTTAATAATTCATCCAGCGGGTATCCATACGTCTGGGGCATGAAGGCTGTCATCATAACTGCCCTCCCGCATGAACCGCTGTTGTAACTACTTGTGAAGGTGCAGGGGGCAGGTCATCCGGTGCGATGTTCAGCAACCGCAGTGAGCCTGACATAACCCTGGAAAAGACCGGTGCTGCCACCTGACCACCGTAGTAAACACCGTTATCCGGCTCATTGATCATGACCGCCATTACCAGGCGAGGGTTACTTGCAGGTGCCATACCGGCAAATACTGCAAGGTAACGATCTTCGACGTAACCGCCCACGCCTGACTTACGTACCGTGCCAGTTTTACCCGCGACGCGGTAGTTACTCACCGCCGCACGTGTTCCGGTGCCGCCCTTCACGACCACGCTTTCCAGCATCGTTCTGATCTGCTGTGCAGTGGCTGCACTGATCACGCGTTGCTGCTGCTCATGGACGTCTTTAATACTGTTAACCCGTTGCAGGCTGACGGGGCGAATGAAACCGTCACTGGCAATAACACTATAGGCCTGGGCAAGTTGTAACAGGGTAGAAGAGATACCGTAACCATACGCGAGCGTGGCACGATCAATATCACGCCACTTGCGGTATCCCGATAACAGACCGCTGGATTCTCCCGGGAATCCACTACCAGTGATTTCTCCAAACCCCATCCTGGCCAACATGTGCCAATGTTGTTCCGCAGGGATTGACAGCGCCATCTTGCTTGCACCGACGTTACTGGATTTTTGCAGCACCGTGGTCACGTCAATGGTACCGAGATTGTTGCCGTCGCGAACCGTATTACTGCCCACATTGAAAAATCCCGGTGCCGTCTTGATCGGCGTAGCAGGTGTGTAGTCGCCAGACTCAAGTGCGGCGGCCACCGTAAACGGTTTCAGTGTTGAACCCGGCTCGAACACATCGGTCACCACCCGGTTACGGTAGCGGTCACCACGCAGGTTGCGACGGTTATTCGGATTAAAGGAAGGCTGGTTCACCATCGCCAGAACTTCACCTGTGCGGACATCCAGTACGACTGCGGAACCCGACTGGGCCTTGTGCTGTTGCACGGCCTTTTTCAGTTCGCTGTAAGCCAGGTACTGGATACGACGATCAATACTCAGCACTAGATCCCCACCCGGTTGCGGCACCTTGATGCTTTCAACGTTCTTGATAATCTGCCCGAGGCGGTCCTTGACGACCCGCTTGCTGCCCGGCTTGCCACGCAGGTGGTCGTCATAAGCCAGCTCAATGCCTTCCTGGCCTGCATCATCAATATTTGTAAAACCGACAATATGCCCGGTCACTTCACCCGCGGGGTAGTAACGACGATATTCACGTTCAAGCTCTACACCGGGTATTTGCAGGGCAACCACCTTCTGCACCATGTCAGGGTGACTATGCCTGCGCAGGTAGACAAACTCGCGGTCACGACGTGAACCTACAAGCTGCTGCAGGCGATCCGTTTTCATGCCCAGTGCGCTTGCCAATGCCGGCAGGCGTTCACGATGCAGGTTCAGTTCCTGTGGATTTGCCCAGATCGAATCAACCGGTGTACTGATCGCCAGCGGCTCACCATGTCGATCAGTAATCATACCGCGATGCGCCGCCATACCAACGACACGCAGGGCACGCGCATTGCCTTCACCCTGCAGAAAATCATGACGCAGAACGTGCAGGTCGACCATCCGCCATATCAGCAATGCGGCGGCAATCAGCAATATGCCCAGTACGAAGTAGCTGCGCAGTATCGAGACCTGTTGTGTAGTTTCTGTGCTCATTTGGTTTTAATTATGCGTACATTCTCTGTTTTCGGTACGACCATGCCCAGCTTCGTAGCAGCTTCACCTGCTACACGTGAATGGGTTGCCCATGTGCTTTGTTCGATCTGCAAACGGCCCCATTCAATATTCATTTCATCTCGCTGCCCCTGCTGTTCCTGCAGTTCAACAAACAGCTTGCGGCTTTCATGCCTGCTTAATACGACGCCCAGCGCAGACACAATGACAAGCAAACCCAGCACCAGCACACTGATACGGGCTGCCATTAAAGTTTCTCTGCGACCCTAAGTACGGCACTCCGTGCCCGTGGGTTAGCGGCAAGTTCTTGCTTACCAGAGCGGATCGCCTTGCCGATTGCCCTGAATGTCGGGTTCAGTGCATCGGCTGTCACAGGAAAATCGCGGGGCAGTTCATCACCTTTCACCTGTTTGCGAATGAACCGCTTCACAATGCGGTCTTCGAGTGAATGAAAACTGATGACCGCCAGGCGGCCGCCTTTACCCAGTACCTTGACAGTCTGTTCAAGCACATCACGAATCTCTTCCAGTTCGCGATTCAGGAAGATCCTGATTGCCTGGAAACTACGCGTGGCAGGGTGTTTGTTTTTTTCATGAGACGGGTTTGCCTCACTGATAATCGCCGCCAGTTGTGACGTCGTTGTAATCGGGGTTTCCTCGCGGATGCGGCAAATGGCCCGGGCAATGCGCTTACCGTGACGCTCTTCCCCGTAATCAAACAGCACCTGGGAAATTTCACGCTCGCCAGCACTGGCCAACCACTCTGCAGCCGTCATGCCCTGCTCGTTGTCCATACGCATATCGAGGGGACCGTCTTTAAGAAAACTGAAACCACGTGAAGCATCATCCAGTTGGGGTGACGAAACCCCCAGGTCGAGGAGAAGACCATCGACCTTACCTTCCAGACCACGGTTTTTAATCACCGTTTCCAACATCGTGAACGAGCCTCGTTGTATGCTGAACCGTTCGTCCTGCCCTGCCAAAGCCTCGGCTACCTCAACTGCACGTGGATCCTTGTCCAGTGCAATCAAACGTCCTTCCGGCCCAAGCTGCCCAAGTATTGCCCGACTGTGTCCGCCTCGACCAAACGTGCCATCGACATACACACCATCCTGACGAATACGTAGTGCCTCAATAACTTCGGTCAGTAGAACAGGTGCATGTTCAAATGCCTGTTCGTCTGTATGTTCATCACACATGTCTGACTGCTTTAAAGCGACAGGGACTCAAGTTCTGTAGGCAGTTCAAGACCATCTTCATCTTCTTCCGCCAACCAGACATCCCTGCGTTCGTTCCAGACCTGTTCATCCCAAAGCTCAAATTTATTGCCTTGCCCAATCAGCACGGCATGGCGTTGCAGGCCCGCGAATTCACGCAACGGCTGCGACAACAACACTCGACCATTGCTGTCGAGTTGCGATTCGGTCGCATGACCAATCAGCAAACGTTGCAGACGTCGTGCCTGTTTGTTCAGGCTTGGCAAGCGCACCAGCTTGCGTTCAATCTCTTCCCATTCGGGTAAGGGATACACGAGCAGGCAATGATCACGATCCACGGTCACGACCACCTGACCACCACAACGCTCCTGCAAGCGATCCCGGTAACGGGTCGGCATGGCCATGCGTCCTTTGGCATCAAGGGTGATGTGATTTACTCCGCGGAACATTTATTGTTTTCGCCTCGTGTACGGATTCTTCGATCCATTAAATTCCACTTTGTACCACTTTTTTACACTATATGCCTCATATGGACCACTGTCAACCATACTTTGCCACGATCAATACGGATTTCTTGCTTTGAACACAAAGACTTAGAACTGATTCACATTTTTGGAAAATGGTATAAAAACAACAATTTCTGAAATGACTGAAATTATATAAAACAATGAGTTACTAACTATTCTTAAATAAGAACATTAATAAAAATGGGTAACTTATTAAGATTGTTTGAGAGGGGGAGAATGGCTGGCCATGCTTCTCTGCTCATGGCCAGTTAAATGGGTGGAGTCGGCCGATAAGCCGGGTTCTGTCGTGGACGATCATTCATCTGGGATGCACGTCACCGTGCACCTCGTGCAACCTACCCGGGAACAGTGTGGGCCACACCCATGTTCCCCTATTTGGTCTTGCTCCGGGTGGGGTTTACCCTGCCACACCTGTTACCAGGTGCGCGGTGCGCTCTTACCGCACCATTTCACCCTTACCAGTAGCGTCGAAACGCACTGGCGGTATATTTTCTGTGGCACTTTCCATCGACTCGCGCCGCCCAGGCGTTACCTGGCACCCTGCCCTGTGGAGCCCGGACTTTCCTCCCCCTGCCAAAATGACAAAAAGCGATCGCCTGGCCAACTCCGGTGCGAAGTATACCCGAGTTCACGACCAAACAGCGTTAAATAGTTTGCGGACGGTTGTAGGTCAGTTTGCCGATAAGCTTGTTCAACAGGTTATTTCGTGCCAGGAAAGGTAATGCGCACTTGCGTCGTATGCCAATTCGCTGCCGTAAATGAATGAGTCCCGGGTGGCTCTCGTCGATATCCAGACCACGTTTCAGAGCCTCAATAGCGGTACGACGATTACCCAGCTCAAGCTCACCACGCGCCAGATTATAAAACACGTCCCCGTCACTGGTTTCGTCTACTGCACTGGAGTGACACAACCTGATCCCCCTCGACTGCCCGGTATAGACGAGTGCCAGACCGTAAAACGACTGGTATTTGTTCTTGAATATATCATCACTTTGGGTGAGGAGGTTGGCCTGGGCAAAGGAGTGCAGTGCCGCGTCATGGTCACCTTCTGCGAGGGAGATAATGCCCTCACGAAATTCCGGACACATGACAGAATAATCCCTGTAAATATTCTTTCCTTCCATTCACAACCTCCCTGTTCGTGTGAATTTTCTCGCAGATTGTTATTGTTTGTGAATACCCTGGTTTGCGAGAGGAAATTATCTTACGCTTGAACGAAAGACAATTGCAAGGGGGCTACTTCGACGTTGACGCTTTCATCTCAAGTGCAAGTTGATAAAAATGATTACGTTTACCCTCACAGATACGCGCTGCAAGTGCAGCCGCCTGCTTGACAGGTAACTCATCGAGGAGAACCTTGAGCACATGTTTTTCATCGACTTGTTGTGGCGACTCTACGCTGTCGGCACCGGCAATAAGTAGTACAAACTCACCGCGTTGCTGGTTTGTATCCTGCTCCATCCATTCGCAAAGCTCCGCCAGTGTGCCATTGCGAACAGTTTCAAATGTCTTGGTCAGTTCGCGGGCCACTACCGCCTCTCGGTCCGAACCAAAGCAGTCCCGCATATCCTTCAGGCAGGCGAGTACACGGTGTGGTGACTCATAAAATACCAGCGTGCGTGTCTCGGACTGAAACTGCTCCAGCCGGGTGCGCCTGCTCGCTGCCTTACCGGGCAGAAAACCTTCGAATACAAACCGGTCAGTAGGCAAACCGGCAACCGATAATGCACTGATAATCGCGCTCGGACCCGGTACAGGAACCACCCGGATCCCAGCCTCGCGCACCCTGCGCACAAGTGGAAAACCAGGATCGCTGATAAGCGGTGTACCTGCATCGGAGACAAGGGCAATGTCCTCGCCGTGCCTCAGGTGTGACAGCAACTGCTCACTGCGCTTGAGCTCGTTATGCTCATGGAGGGACATCATACGACCGGTAATGCCCAGATGTTGTAATAACTTGTTCGTAACGCGGGTATCTTCGGCGGCAATCAGGTTCACCTTCGCCAGGACCTCGGCCGCACGTTGTGAAATGTCCGCGAGATTTCCAATCGGCGTAGCAACAACGTAAAGTGTGCCGTCATTCATTGACAGACCCTGAAGTGGCCAAGATACTGTGTTTCATCATGACAGCAACTTTATCATATTCACTGCGTAAGACCGCTAAATATACTGTGCTTACATCACTGGCGTGTGTGCTGGCAGCCTCACTCAGTGCATGTGGCACGCCACCCGTTGATGATCGCCCCACTGGCGACAAACCCGACATCGTCATTACCCCGGTGACTCCGGATGATGGGGCAACGCCTAAACAAGATGACCAACAACTATCTGCCCAGGAGTGGTTCAGGCGCGCCGGGCTGGTACCGGCCGGTAATATTACGCTACGCGACAGCTACCTGTTGCGTGCGGTTGATGCCGCATTAAAAGAAGCTGATACACAACAGGCAGAACAATACCTGAACCTTGTCAGACAACGTGACAGTCATGGCTGGCAACTGGCCATGGCACAGTTCCAGATGGCATTAAATCATCCCACCCAGGCACTGGATTTACTCATCACCCTGCCACTGCAATCGCTGCCACCTGAACAGCAAACAACTGGCCTGGCACTGCTTGCCCGTGCCTACGCACAGCTGGGCAATCATCTCGAGGCGGCCCGTCTCTATGAACAACTCGACAGCCTGTTCGAAGATGCTATTGAACGTGACACCAATCAGGCCGCGATATGGGGAGCGCTGAATAACCTTCCTGTCACCACCCTGACAAAGACCTATGATGTCACTGAGGCGGGTACGTTCAGAGACTGGCTTGAGCTCGCCATCCTCAGTAAACAGGCCAGGCGGATAGGCGGTACTGTCCAACTCGATGCATGGCAAAAACGTCATCCACTTCACCCTGCCGTACCGCGTTTTATTGCTACCCTCAGGGAGATTGACAGCAGTACCACACCGATGCCGCAACAAATTGCCCTGTTGCTGCCCCTGAGCGGAAAGATTGCACAACCTGCACGTGCTGTACGAGATGGTTTCATGGCGGCCTACTATCGTCAGCAGACATCCGGCAATTCGACATCTATCCGTGTCTACGATGTTGATGCAAACAACATTGACCATGTGTACAAACAAGCGGTTACCGACGGTGCAGATTTCGTGGTCGGTCCACTTGCCAAGCAGGCTGTCAAAAATCTCAGCCTGCAGGGTGAACTTCCCGTGCCAACACTGGCCCTGAACAGCGTCGATAATAATGGCGCTGGCCACACGCGTCTGTACCAGTTTGCACTGCGACCTGAGGAAGAAGCGCGCCAGGTCGCTGAACGTATCTGGCTTGACGGGCATAACAAGGGCGTCGTCCTGTACCCCGAGTCTGACTGGGGTAATCGTGTCAGCAGTGCCTTTCGTGAACACTGGGAGTACCTCGGTGGCAAACTCGTCGACATGCAGAGCTATTCAGTGACCAAACCAGACTTTGCCAAACCGGTGCGCCAGGCCATGAAGATTGATGACAGCAAGCAACGTTTCCGGGCTCTGAAGCGCCTGCTTGGCAGCAAGCTCGAGTTCGAAGACCGGCGGCGACAGGATATCGATTTCGTCTTCATCGCTGCATTCCCTGATCAGGCGCGACAGCTGCGGCCTCAACTCAAATTTTACAAGGCCAGCCGTTTACCCGTATATGCGACCTCGCATGTCTACACCGGTAAAACAGATCGACAGCGTGACCGGGACATGAACGGGATCATCTTTGCTGACATGCCCTGGAACCTGCGTAACGAAGATATCGGGCTATACAACCGTATTGCGGGGCTCTGGCAAAGTCGAAATGACAAGCTGACACGGTTCTTTGCTTTTGGCGTGGATGCGTATAATATAATTCCACACTTGCAGCGCCTGCAGCGCTATCCATTCGAGCGTTATCGTGGTCACACCGGCAACCTGCGCATGGACAGCAACCTTGGCCTGCAGCGCCAGCTCAGTTGGGCAAGGTTCCGTAGCGGGAGACCGCAATACCTCGAACAGTCGGCTGAATCGGTACGTTTCAGGGTAATACAACCGCTACCTGAAACACTGCAACCGGAATCCGCCACCCCGCTACCACCGGGGTGATTATTTCCTGACAGGGAGGTCAGATGACACAGACTCAACAACAGATTACCGGCAGGAACAATGAAGTCCTGGCCTGCCAATTCCTGAAACAACACAAACTGAAGCTCGTGGAAACCAATTATCACTGTCGCTATGGTGAAATTGACCTGATTATGCGAGACAAGGACAGCCTTGTTTTTATCGAGGTTCGTTACCGGGCACAGGATCGCTTCGGCTCTGCTATGGAAAGCGTGAATGTCTACAAACAGCGGCGTCTCATCGCCACGGCGAAACATTACCTGCAACAGACCCAGGCCCCACTGCCAACCCGTTTTGACGTCATTGCCATCAGTGGCAAGGGACATGAAACAAAAATAAACTGGCTGAAAAATGCATTCGGGACGTAGCCGGTGACAATCGTTATAATAACTGCCACTGAACTAACCGGGTTTCCAACGTGGACGCAGAATACAGAATACGACAGCATTTCCAGGACAGTATCCAGGCAAAACAGCAGGCCATGGAAGCCCTCACCCTGCCAATCGCGCGAGCAGCAGCAGACATCACGCAATGCCTGCTGACTGAAGGCAAGATCCTCAGCTGTGGTAACGGTGGTTCGGCTGGTGATGCGCAGCATTTCTCGTCAGAGATGCTCAATCGCTTTGAAATGGAACGCCCCGGCCTGCCCGCAATCTCGTTAACCACTGATACCTCGACCATTACCTCGATTGCCAACGACTATGCATTCAAGGAAGTCTTCTCGAAGCAGGTTCGTGCACTTGGCCGGGATGGCGATGTGCTGCTCGCCATCTCGACCAGTGGTCGTTCAAAGAATGTTATGCAGGCCATCAAGGCCGCGCATGACAGAGGTATGAGCGTCATCGCACTGACTGGTCGCGACGGTGGTGATATCGCAGGTTTGCTGAATGAACACGACATTGAAATACGCGTGCCAGCAACCTCTACCGCTCGTATACAGGAAGTTCATATTCTGATTATTCATTGTCTTTGTGACCTGATTGATCAGCAATTGTTAAAACAGGAGAATTGAGAACATGAAACCCATCGTGCGTTTATTACCCGTCTTGCTGATATTGGCTGGCCTGCTGCAAGGCTGTGCTGGCGCAGTTGTCGGTGGCGCCGGTGTCGCCGCTATTCATGACCGCCGCAGTGTCGGCACCTTTGTCGATGATGAAATCATCGAGATCAAGGCCACCGAACAAATCTTTGATGACAAGGAATTATTCAGCAGCACGCATATTAATGTCACGGCCTACAACAATATTGTTCTGTTGAGTGGCGAAGCCCCGGCTGAGGCATTGCGCCAACGTGCCTATGACATCGTTGCGGCGATTGCGAAAGTACGCAAGGTACATAACGAGATCATTATCGCAGCCCCAAGCGCCCTGTTATCCCGCAGCAGTGACACCTGGATTACTGCCAAGGTAAAAACCAATCTGGTCAACATTAAGAATCACCCTGATTTTGATCCAACCCGGGTCAAGGTCATCTCGGAGAACGGTACAGTATTCCTGATGGGGCTGGTCAAACGCAGTGAAGCAAAAATTGTCATCGATGCGACACGTAAGGTCAGTGGTGTACAACGTGTCGTAAAACTGTTCGAGTACATTAACTAGTCACGTCTTCAGACTGGCAGTGCCCGCAAATGTCTGACCTAAACCCTGTTCAATTACCCGGGCCATTTGTTGATGCGCTGGCCAACTGTGTCGGTGCTGAAAACCTGTTGACCGATCCGGGCGACTGCTGGAACTATGGTTATGACAACAGTCGTCGTCATGTCCTGCCACAGGCGGTCTGTTTCGCCACCAGCCATGAACAGGTCAACACGGTCGTCAGCCTGTGTAATGAATACGCAATTCCATTAACAACGCGTGGCCGTGGTACCGGTACCACCGGTGCAGCCGTGCCTGTCCACGGCGGACTGGTGCTTTCACTTGAACGTATGTCCCGTATTCTTCGTGTTGACCCTGATAACCGGCTCATCGTGGTTGAAGCAGGTGTAACTAATCAGGCCGTACAGGATGCGGCCGGACAACACGGATTCTTCTGGCCACCTGATCCGACCAGTGCGGCGTTCTGCAGTGTCGGTGGCAACCTTGCTTACAACTCTGCCGGCCCACGTGCGGTCAAGTACGGGACACCCCGTGAAAATGTGCTCGGCCTGCGCGTAGTCAGTGGTCATGGCGAAAGCCTGCGTACCGGTACCTATACGACCAAGGGAGTAGTCGGGTATGACCTCACGCGCCTGTTGATAGGCTCGGAAGGCACGCTCGCAATCATTACCGAGGCGACTCTCAAACTCACCCCCCTGCCCGAAGCGAAACGAACCATGCGTGTCGTATACCGCGATATTCACAGTGCCAGCCAGGCAATTGCCGCCATCATGGCGCAACCTGTAACACCCTGTGCACTCGAGTTCATTGATAACATGGCCATCGAGATGATCCGGGAATACTCAACCGCCGAGCTTCCAGAAAATGCCGGTGCTCTGCTCATGATCGAGGTTGATGGGCCTGACAGTGCCATGCCAACCGCACTGGAAAGCATCGAACAGGCCGCCACGAATAGCGGGCTGATCAGCTTTGATGTGGCCAATGATGCGGAGGAAATTGCTGCCCTGTGGGCCACCCGCAAGGCCCTGTCACCTGCACTGCGTAAGGTCGCACCCAAGAAGATTAATGAAGATATCGTCGTGCCTGTCTCCAATATCCCCACACTGATTGAAGGACTTGAACAACTGGCCAGCAAGCATGGCATCAAGATCGTCAATTTCGGTCATGCCGGCAATGGCAATATCCACGTCAACCTGCTCGTCGATCCGGATGATTCGGTGCAGATGCAGGCCGCACATACGTGCCTTGATGAGGTCTTCAGCCTCGTACTGTCACTTGAAGGCAGTCTGTCAGGCGAGCACGGTGTCGGTATCGAGAAGCGTGATTTCGTCGATCGTGAAATCGACACCGTTGCCCTGAAATTGATGCAGGGCATACGTGAGCAATTCGATCCGAATCATATTCTCAATCAGGACAAGACCTTACCATCGTAATACTCCGCACGAGTCCTCACTTAAATTGTCAGAAATATCTGACTTGCATCCCCTGTAGATAGGCATACACTCAAGAACTTCCCGGAAATAACAATGCAGAGTGAACAAGCTTAAACAACAAGCCACTCTCATAACATCAAACTCTCCGGGTTTGAATGACCGGGTGAAAATTTCACAACACTCTCAACAAGGAGGTACTACATGGATCGACGTTCGTTTATTCGCCTTGCAGTCGCAGGCTCTGCTACCGGTATCATTGCACCGGAAATCATTCTTGCTGGCGGTCACAAGATTAGCAGCAACCCGATGTCAGGTGGCGTTTTCTACACCAAGGATTCACCGGGTCGCTGGGCCAAGAAGGCAGGCCCGCATTCACCTATCATCCAGACCAGCAGTGGTAAGGGCGGCCTGACGGTTGATGTCGTTACGAGTCATCCAATGAAAGGTTACGAGCACTACATCGTCAAACATATGCTGCTCGACAAGGACTTCAATTTCATTACCGAGAAAGTCTTTGACCCGACCAAGGATGCACCGACTTCACAATTCACACTGAAATCATACAGCGGTCCACTCTACGCGCTCAGCGTGTGTAACCTGCATGATTCATGGTTAACGGTTGCCGAAGTCTGAGTATCTGAAAATAGACAGGGTGGCGTTCATGCGTCACCCTGTTTTATTTATTCCTGCAACAACTGCTGGTACAGCGCCATATCCTCGGCACTGTGAACGCATGCAATAATTTTTTCAAACTGCGCTTCAAATTCTTTCATGACAGACACAGCGATCTGCACGGCCTGGGCCTTCGGGTAACCGTAAACCCCGGTGCTGATTGAAGGGAAGGCGATTGTCCTTATGTCGTTATCTTTCGCCAGTTGCAACGAATTGCGATAACAACGTTCAAGTTCATCAGGTTCACCATGTTCGCCTCCTTTCCACACCGGGCCGACCGTATGGATAACCCACTTCGCCTTCAGCCTGAAGCCTGGCGTTATTTTTGCCTCGCCGGTTGCGCAACCTCCCAGGCCACGACAGTAGTCCAACAGCTGCCCACCTGCGGCGCGGTGGATCGCACCGTCAACACCACCGCCACCGAGTAGACTATTATTGGCCGCATTGACGATGGCATCGACTGCAAGCCCTGTAATATCTGTCTGAACAAGCGTAATCATGATTTACCCCGTGGTGATGAAACCATCGTATAATGATGCCATGCATGACATCGTCTACCTTATCGCATTATGCCTGTTTATCTGGTTCTGGCTAGATAGCCGGCGTGCACATGAATTCGCGCTGGGGGTATGTCGACATATCTGCGGACAGAAACAGGTTGCCCTGCTCGACGAATCAGTCGCGCTGCATAAAATGCGCCTGCGTAGGGATGAAACAGGCAAGATGCAAATCGAGCGCAGCTACCAGTTCGAATACAGCTACCACAATGAACACCGTGAACAGGGCAGCCTGACCCTGCATGGCCTGCAGCCGGTTGAGATTATCTTTAACGGGCAGCGGACGCTGCTCTGAAGCGGTCTTGTTACTTGACGACGCGCAGTTGCGGTTTGCCGTTGGGTGGTGGCGTATCATCCGGATCCGGCGGCGGTAACTCACTGTCCGTATCTTCATCCGAGAACATCATACCCTGGCCATTCTCACGTGCATAAATCGCAAGCACAGCATTGAGCGGCACAGAGATTGTCTGCTCGACACCTGAAAAACGTGCGCTAAATTCAATCAACTGGTTACCCAATATCAAAGCATCTGTGGCACTCGGGCTGATATTGAGAACGATCTTGCCGTCCTCGATGAACTGCTGTGGAACCTGTACGAATTCAAGCGTCGCATCCACGAGGATATACGGTGTCATGTCATTATCGACAATCCACTCGTACAGTGCACGAACCATGTAGGGGCGACTCGACGTCATCATTGACACCTCGGTCTGCAATCGACTCCAGTTAGCGAGTGCTAACTAGCTATTCATATCGCGTTCAATTTCACTCAGACTGGTCTGGAATGACTCACGCGAAAAGAGACGTTCTGCGTAGGTATTTACAGCACGTGCCTGTGCCGGTAAGTCAACCTTGTACTTCGGCAAGCGCCATAACAGCGGTGCCATGTAGCAATCCACCAGGGTGAAGTCATCACTCATAAAGTAAGGCTTTTGCTCGAAAATCGGTGCAATCACGGTCAGACTGTCACGCAGTTCTTTGCGTAATTTTGCAGCGTTCTTATTATCAGGCTCCGCTTCCAGCTGATCAAGAATACTATACATGTCACGATCAATCCGGTACATGAACAGTTTTGAATTGGCGCGTGAAACAGGATCAACCGGCATCAGTGGTGGATGCGGGAAACGTTCATCAAGGTACTCCATGATGATACGTGAGTCATACAATACCAGGTCACGATCAACGAGCGTCGGGACAGTGTTGTACGGATTCAGATCAATCAGATCTTCCGGAGTAGCGCCATCTTCAACTTCATGTACGTCATGGCTGATATTCTTTTCTGCAAGAACAATACGTGTACGGTGGCTATACGGCGATGTGGCACTTGAATAAAGCGTCATCGCTGAACGTCGGTTTGCTATAGACGCCATATAGGCTATCTCCAGTTTTTAATTATGTTGAATTGCAAAATGAATACGCGGTGGCACCACCAGGCGCCACCGCAGTATCAATTAATGGATGTCTTTCCAGTATTCTTTCTTCATTGCGTAGGCAACAAAGAAGAAGAACACGAGGAAGGCCAGTACCCAGGGACCAAGAGCCAGGCGCTTGAGTTTTGAAGGCTCACCCATGTAAACCAGGAAGTTGGTCAGGTCACGTGCAGCTGTGTCGTACTCTTCAGTTGTCATGCTGCCCGTAGATGTCAGAGCAAACTCCGGCTTGGCACCATCCTTCACTGCTTCCGCATTCATGAGCTTCTGCCCACCCTGCAGTTCCCACAGCACGTGTGGCATACCAACATCCTTGAATACCGTGTTGTTCATACCGAACGGGCGGCTTTCATCCACGTAGAATGAACGGAAGTAGGTGTACAGCCAGTTGGCACCCACATCACCAGAACCCTTGGCACGTGAAATCACCGACAGATCCGGTGGTGTTGTACCAAACCACTTCTCACCATCTGTAGTGGTCATGGCAACATCCATCAGGTTACCGACCTTGTCCGTCGTGAACATGAGGTTGTCCTCAACCTGCTTGTCGGTCAGACCCAGGTCCTTGCCCATACGGTTGTAACGCATGAAGTTAGCTGAGTGACAGTTCAGGCAGTAGTTAACGAACAGCTTGGCACCGCGTTGCAGTGATGCCTGGTCTGTCAGGTCAATGTTTGCCTCATCCAGGTGAATCTTGCCGCCAGCTGCATGTGCCAGGCTCGACATGGCCACCATTACCATTGCAATGATTATTTTTTTCATTTGAATGTCACCCTTTCCGGAACTGGCTTGGTCTTGTCGATCGTCGTGTACCAGGGCATCAGGATAAAGAATGCGAAGTACAGGATACTGAAGATCTGAGACAGTGTCAGATAGATACCACCTGCTGGCAATGTGCCAAGACGGCCCAGAGCAATAAAGCTGATGATGAACACAGCCAGTGCGAACTTGTAGAGACCACCGCGGTAGCGAATTGACTTGACCGGGCTACGGTCCAGCCATGGCAGCAGGAACAGGAACACGATCGCCAGGCCCATGGCCATCACGCCCGGGAACTGCGAACCGAACATCGGTGGCACCGCACGCAGGATCGCGTAGAACGGTGTGAAGTACCACAGCGGCACAATGTGCTCAGGTGTCTGCAACGGATTCGCTGGAACAAAGTTATCTTTCTCGAGGAACCAGCCACCCAGCTCTGGCATGTAGAATACAACCACTGCGAAGAAGAACAGGAACACGACCACGCCGACAATATCCTTGACGGAGTAGTACGGGTGGAACGGGATGCCATCAACAGGGATGCCATCGGCGCCCTTGTTTTTCTTGATCTCAACACCGTCAGGGTTGTTTGAGCCGACTTCGTGCAACGCGATAATATGCGCGACAACCAGGCCAAGCAGGACGATTGGCAGTGCAATCACGTGCAGGGCAAAGAAGCGGTTCAGTGTCGCATCACCGACAACAAAGTCACCACGAATCCAGACTGCCAGGTCAGGACCGACAAACGGTACTGCGGCAAACAGGTTCACAATCACCTGGGCTCCCCAGAATGACATCTGGCCCCAGGGCAGCAGGTAACCGAGGAAGGCTTCGGCCATCAGCGCCAGGTAGATGAACATACCAAACAACCAGATAAGCTCACGTGGTTGCTTGTATGAACCGTACATCAGGCCACGGTACATGTGCAGGTATACAACAATAAAGAATGCAGATGCACCCGTTGAATGCAGATATCGGATCAGCCAGCCCCATTCCACATCACGCATGATGAACTCAACTGAAGCAAATGCCATGTCGGCATCCGGCTTGTAGCTCATGGTCAGCCAGATACCAGTGAGGATCTGCAAAACCAGCACGAGCAGCGCGAGGGAACCAAAGAAGTACCAGAAGTTGAAGTTCTTTGGTGCGTAGTATTCTGACAGATGCTCTTTCCACATCTTGGTCAGCGGGAATCGGTCGTCGACCCAACCGAGCGTCTTTTCTAACATACTCATCAGGCCGCTCCTTCATCCACACCAATAATCAGGCGTGTATCTGAAACATACGTGTAAGGTGGAATCACCAGATTGGTCGGAGCAGGCACTCCTGCGTATACACGACCGGAAAGATCAAACTTCGAACCATGACATGGGCAGAAGAAGCCTCCCTTCCAGTCGTCGCCACCAAGGTCGGCTGCGCCAACTTCAGGACGGTAGGTAGGCGAACAACCGAGGTGAGTACACAGACCTTCAGCAACGAGATACTGAGCTTTCAGTGCTCGTGCAGTACCCTTGATGTACTCAGGTTGCTGCGGAACTTCTGAATTTGGATCGGCCAGCTCACCAGCCAGTCCTTCAAGATCCTTCAGATTCTGCTCAGTACGGTAAACAATCCAGACCGGCTTCTTGCGCCACAACACGCGCATCAACTGCCCGGGCTGTAATTTACTGATGTCTACTTCTACTGGTGCACCGGCCGCCAGGGCTTTCGCACTCGGCTGCCATGATTTCAGAAACGGCACTGCAACAAAGCCGGCACCTACGGCACCCACTGCGGCAGTGGCAGCCGTCAGAAATCGGCGTTTACTATTATCCACGCCATCTGTACTCATGTTCGTCTCCCATGGATTAAGACCTTATATATAAGGCAAACCCTTGAATTCGTGACCCCCGATAAGACCTTAGTTCCATGAACAAACATCAGCAGTTCAGAATATTTGGACTTACCAGCATAAAAAAGCAGCGGTATTCTCCTCCAAGTCTGGGGATTGGTCAAGCGGAACGTTAATTTTATAAGGTATTACAGTGGCTTATAGGTGAATTAGCCGAATAGTAACCGACACTATAGCTCGGGTATTTTCAGACAGGGTTGTCGATATCGATAAAAGTATGTTGCAGACCAAGTGCGCTGGCCACGTGTTCACCGAGTGCCTGCACACCGTAGCGCTCCGTGGCATGGTGACCGGCAGCAAAGAAATGTATGCCCGTCTCTCGCGCAATGTGCACCGTCTGCTCGGAGATCTCACCCGTAATAAAGGCATCCACACCCAGCTCAACTGCCTGTTCTATATAGGATTGTGCGGCACCCGTACACCAGGCAACCCGGTTAATTTCTGTCTCGGCAGAAATATGTTGCGGGGCACGCTGTAAGGCATTTTCTATCTGGCTTGCCAGCTGTTCACCCGTCATAAGCTGTTGCGTTTTGCCATAGCAGAGGATATCCATGTCGCCCGTCGTACCCTGCGGCGTCAAATTCAGCAGCCGTGCCAGTTGTGCGTTATTACCCAGCTCAGGATGGGCATCCAGTGGTAAATGGTAGGCGAACAGGTTCATATCTTCATCAAGCAGGCGCTTCACACGCCGGCGTTTGATACCTGAGATTACCGGCGACTCGCCTTTCCAGAAATAACCGTGATGAACCAGCAAGGCATCAGCCCCCTGTTCAATCGCTGCATCAATCAGGGCCTGGCTGGCCGTCACGCCGGATACAATATGATGGACCGTCGCGCGCCCCTCCACCTGCAGGCCGTTCGGGCAGTAGTCCCGGAAGCGTGCCGGTTCAAGCAGTTCATTGATGTGCTGTTCTATTTCCTGTCGGCTTGCCATAGTATGTTCACTCGTTGACGACCATATTAATATGTCACATCACAATGTGATGTACACAGCATAGGATGCTAGGGTAACGCAATCATGAAGTTCGGCAAAAGTATACTGTTCCTGTTCCAGGTTCTGACCGTCGGGTTGGCGGCCTTTATCGTGCTGGTGTTCCTTAAACCCGAATTACTCGAACGCAAAACATCGATTGTTGAAATTCACCAGGAAACCGTCCACCCTGACACGCCCATTACACCGACTACAGGCCCGGTGTCCTATGCCGATGCAGTTGCCGGCACCTCCGCTTCGGTTGTTAATATTCACACCGCCAAGATCGTGACCGAGCGCCGCAATCCGCTGCAGGACGACCCGTTTTTCCAGCGCTTTTTTGGTAACCAACCCTCGGCACCGCGCAAACGCCTTGAAACCAGCCTTGGCTCAGGGGTCATCGTTAGCCCGCAGGGCTATATCCTGACCAACAATCATGTCATCCAGGATGCCGATGAAATACGTGTCGTACTCGCTAATGGCGAAACGCCTGCGGCAAAGGTCGTCGGTACGGATCCGGATACTGACCTGGCCGTATTGAAAATCAATTACGTCAAACTGCCTGCCATCACGATCGGCCAATCAGAAACGCTACGGGTTGGTGATGTCGTGCTTGCCATCGGCAATCCGTTTGGCGTTGGACAAACTGTTACGATGGGTATCGTCAGTGCGACGGGCCGTAACCAGCTCGGTATCAATACATTTGAAAACTTCATTCAGACCGATGCAGCGATTAATCCGGGCAATTCAGGCGGCGCACTCATTAACGCCAAAGGCAAGCTGGTCGGGATCAATACCGCGATCTTTTCACGCTCCGGTGGTTCACAGGGTATTGGCTTTGCGATCCCAGCTTCACTGGCACGTGATGTGATGCTGCAAATCATTGAGCAAGGTCGTGTCATGCGCGGCTGGCTCGGCATTGAGGCGCGAGACCTGGATGCCAAACTGGCTGAATCACTCAAGCTCAATAGTACTAAAGGTGTGCTAGTTGCCGGTATATTACGCGGGGGCCCTGCAGATGTAGCTGGCCTGAAACCGGGTGATGTGCTGGTCTCGATAGATGAAATAGCCGTGACGGGATCCTACGACAGCCTGAACCGTATCGCAGGGTATAAGCCCGGTGCGCGTATCAAACTCGGGATCATTCGCAAGGGAAACAAGCTCGAGATTGAAGCAGCCATCAGTGAACGCCCACGGGCAGGCACCTGAGCCGCTTATCTCGGACGCCTTGAACCTTTATTTGCCGGCACGACTTTCGGAAGAGGCTGTGTTGACGTTGGCTGAGTATCCGCTTTCTTGTCTTGCGCCTGTGCAGATTTCTGTAACTTCATACATGTAGTGATAGTCAGCTTACGTGCATATTGCTGATATTGCTCGGCCGAAAGTAACAGGCCTTCCTCGACAAGTTGATCAACCAATTTTACCGCGAGGATCTCGCATTCAAACGGCTTCGCTTCTGCATGAAGCGCAGGCATAAAGCTTATTAAGCTCAGTGTTAATATAATTCTTTTCATCATTTTCTCAGGCTCTGCGTATAAACAAGGAAAATGAAGCCACCTGTTCATCCCTTGAGTACATTGAACTCAACATCGGCAGTTTCCTTGTTGACCAGACACTGCATTTCACAATAGGCATTCACCGGCATCGGGTCATCCCCGCAACCACAACAGATGACAATCTCTGTGAAAAAGATACCCAGTTTTGCCTCAATGACCGTACCTGAATCCTGCACATTCAACACGGTGACTGTTACATGGCTATCATCAACCATGCCGCCCTGGCTGACGCCTTTCTCAAGCGGTAACACACCGCGCTCAAACGCCTCAATTTCGTTTTTCAGGGTTTGTTTAAAGTTGTCTGACGGCCAGTCTCGAAGGGCCCGCTGCAATTTTGGCATATACAATTGTATACGTATTCCACGCGATGAATAAAGAAGATGTCATTTTTGTAGTCATAAACAACATTTAGATTACACAGCGATTTTTATCCAGCACTGTTAGCGGTTATGATCACCCTGTGAAAACACATGGAAAAGAATGAATGACCGGAAATGACATTCACATCGGCAAGCTTCAACTTAAGGAAGACAACGGTCTGTACACTGTTACCGCGCTCGTCGACGGTGCACCATTATGGTTCGAATCAGCCGATCACCCTTTACGGATCGCACCTGAAGCAATCGCTGGTACCCTGCTTCTCCCGGCAATGCTCAAGGGCAGGAACCTGGTCTTTGAAGACCCACTTTGCCCGGTCTGGCTCGAGAATGCCCGCCAGATTATGGATTTCCATCATGACTGGTGGGGCTGGTCACCTGTTGAAATTAGATCATCTCATCAAGAGCAACCAGTACGGCACGAAGGCAATAAAACAGCATTGTGTTTCTCAGGTGGCGTCGACTCATTTCACTCCATTACAACCTACCCCGAACCGATCGATTACATCGTTACCGTGCACGGCTATGACATCAGGCTCAGTGATGCTGCCGGCGGTAAACATGCCCTGGATAACATTCGTGAAGTGGCTGATACATACAACGTCAAACACATCGCTTTCCGGACAAACCTGCGAGACCATCACCTCGCAGGGAGGCGATACCACTATTCTTTTGAGGGTGCTCTGGCTGCGATCGGCTACCTGCTTGCTGATGTGAAGGCACATATTATTTCTTCGGATTACAGCCGTGATGCAATACAGCGCTACCATATTAAAACCGGCTCCCACTGGTATACAGGGCCGCTGCGCTCATCGGCAGATATTAAAATCATCCATTTCGGCGAGGCGTTCACCCGGGATGAAAAATTACGCCAGATTGCACATATACCCCTGTTACGCACTCATTTAAGAATCTGCCAGGAAAACCTCGGATCTGACTTTAACCTGGGAGGTCAATACCTGAACTGTGGAAAGTGTTGCAAGTGCATGCGTACCCTGATCCCGCTTCTGCAAACTACAGGCCTTGATGAGTTCAAATGTTTTGCAAACAAGGAACACATTGACGACTGTATCAACGAAATCGAGACCAGCGCAGACTATGCGTGTATAACCTATGAAGGATTTATTGCTATCGGTGTTAGTCCCGTCCTGGAACGTTCAATTCGCGCCCTTATCTGGCGTAGCCGCTTCCTGAATAAACGACCCTGGCTCGGTCGCAAAGGGAAAAAAATATTGGCAAGGTTATTCATGTCATGGCGCGACCTGAAGCAACGTCTCAGCGGTGAGTAGAGATTACATTTTTATTGTCTGTTTGAAACACACTCCTGTTCGCCAGTCATCTGTTATCGTTCTCAATTCCGCGCTACTATTACACAATGAATAGCAAGAAAAAGGATTTCACAGCCAGTAACGACATCCATGTCGAAAAGCTTCAGCTCACGGTAAAGGATGACGTATATACGGTCAGCGCATTGGTCGATGGTGAACCCATCTGGTTCCAGTCCGCCGATCACACCCTGCGTATGGCACCTGAAGCCATTGCTGGCGCCCTGCTTGTCCCGGCCGTGCACCTTGGAAGAAACCTTGTCTTCGCAGATCCACTCTGCCCAGTATGGCTAGACCATGCCCGTCAGTTGATGGACTTTTACCATCAATGGTGGGACTGGCCACCGGTAGAAATATCCTCGTCAACAAAGGATACGCCGGTTAAATATGAAGGCGACAAAACCGGGCTGTGTTTCTCCGGTGGTGTTGATTCATTTTATTCCATCATCACTTACCCGGAACCAATAGATATGATCATCACTGTGCACGGCTATGATATTGCGCTTGATGATGAAGCCGGTGCTGCACATGCCATTACAAACACGCATAAGGTCGCGAACGAATATGGTATCAAGGCGTTGAGCATAAAGACCAATCTACGTCAGCACCACATCGCGGGAAAACGGTTTCGAAACTCACATGAAGGTGCCCTCGCAGCGATTGGTTATCTTGTCGAAGGCATGGGCACACTGATCATATCCTCAGACTACAGTCGCGAGGCATTACATACTATTAAACATGGCTTACACTGGAAGACCACGCCACTGCGCTCGTCTAAAGATATAAGAATCCGCCATTACGGTGAACAATATTCGCGCGCGCAAAAAATTGACAAGATCGCTGGCAACCCTGTTTTATGTAAACACCTCAGGGTGTGCCAGCAAAACCTGAAACCCGGTTTTGACTTGTCCGGTCAATTTCTAAATTGCGGCACCTGTGCCAAGTGCGTACTTACCCTGATAGTACTTCAGCATTCCACTGAGCTCGACACATTTGAATGTTTTGCGAACACAAAGCACCTGGCGCACTATCTAGACCAGGTTGTAACCATCGACGAGCACACTTGCAGTTCCTATGAAAAGCATTGCACCGTTGACGTTGAACCTGCCCTGCAACACGCTTTTCGTGCCCTTGTCTGGCGTAGCCGTTTCCTGAATAAACGACCCTGGCTTGGACGTAAGGGTACAAAATTTCTGGGTAATTTTTTCAAGTCATGGCATAACTTTAAACAGCGCCTGAGTCAGTAGTCCTTTATATCGCTCGCTCACGGGCAACGTCTATTAAACGACTTGCAGCAATATCAAAGGCGCCGAACTGGGCAGCATAATTAATCCCGTTATCTCGTTGTAAGCGTTGCCCGTTTTCCGATGAGAAATGCCATGTCTGACCATAAGGATTGGCTTCGGCGACGTATAGCAGACCCGTGTCAGCATCCTTCATTACATCAAAACCAAGTAAAGGCACATCAGGGAAACTGCGCGTCGCAACGCCCTCTGCAAACTGGCGTATAGAAGCATCATCCACCAGTTCACGTATACTACCCTGGGCGCTCGCAACAATATTGTGACCACTTGTCTCATAAAAACCGTTGGGGCCTGAGAGTCGTTCTCCACAGTTGGTATTGCGACAGGACACAAGGTACAACACCTTGCCAAACAATGTCAGAACCCGATAAGAAACAGGTTCGGGGCCGGTATAGACAAACTGCTGCACAAGCAAAGATTCTTTACTGTCTTTATATTTCTCACCGTTTACTCGATTGATATTTTCTATCTGCACATCCTGACCACGTAACCCCATATCAGGTTTGAGCACAACATAGTCTCCCCAGTCCTGCCTCGATAAACGCGTGCTGGCCTCCAAAACACACCACCTCGGCGTCGCAATACCCGTCTCATCAAGCTTTCGATATTGCTCACTCTTGGCCATTTTTATTCCAGCAAGTACGCACCCACGAACAGGCCTAAAACGTCTTAGTGGACGGCTCGCAACATACAGTGTTGGGCGAAAGGCATATAGCCACCGCTTCATCTTCAACTGCCCTGGCAGGCAGACATGCGGCACAACATCATTACACAGTGCACGAATTCTCCGGGCAATATCACGAAAATCATCTGGATTATGATGGCTGTCGTCAGGGACCAGAACAAGATTGAGCTTGCTTGTCATTTTGGGTGTATTGGGTATTACTCAACCAGTCAGGTTGTTATGTGGAAAAAATGAAAAGTGTGTATGTATGGCTTGCCATTCACCACCCAAAGTCCGCCGCAGTACGATCGTTGAACGGCCATTGCGCTTGAAATGTTCTCCGTATTCATCGATCCCTGTTGATGACCAGAGAGCCGCGATCGTGCACTGGGTAGGCTCCTCGGCACTATCGACCCAGAAGTCAGTATAATCCCGATCAAATGTAAAACCTTCTGTTCTTGGCCAAACATTCGACCATTGATTGTCAAACAGGTTATCCATCCCGACCATGCGATCCGTCCATGTACCATAGCCGATGACATCATCACTGAACATCGCGCGCCCACTGGCAAAGTCCTTTTCCCTGACATACATAGCAAATGTATCCAGCCAGTTTTGTAACGACTGCTGTACTGCAATATCCATCTATCCCTCATTAAGCAAAAGTGGCGTACAACGTATTAGTACTTTTTATAGACCTGCCATCTGAATATACTTAGATTCATCTATGCAAGATAGTGCTTTATAGGAAATTCAATCCGGATAAAGTTCACCAGCGGCAACCTCGATACCTGAACACTTGACCACACATTTCTGCCCTGCCTGTGGGTTATCGAGGTTATTCTTCAGATCTTTTTTACCCAGGGATATCCGACCTTCCTTTTCAACCATTCCCTCCAGCACCAGTACGTTATCAAGATAGACATCCACAGAGTTTCCCGGTACGAGTGAGGGATGTTTGAGATCGAAATCAACGCTTAACTGGAATTCTCCCTGCTCTTTCTCGTAACGGAAAAGAGAGATCTCGAATTCGCCAATCTCCTTGCCCTTTTCATTCATGAACTCTGCTTCGTAGGCCCATTTTTTCTCGATACGTTTGCCAAACAGAATAGCAAGCACAATCAATACGCCTAACAGTGCGAAAAAACCAATGACGATATACTTGATGGCATCAAAGATAAACTCAAGAATTTCCATATCGTATTGTTCCATTTTTGCTAATGGACTTATTTTATCCACAATCTACGCCTGTTCTACGTACAGCGTCAACGTTGCAGCCATACCGGATTATCCGTGGCATCAGTGCTACACTCATCGGGTATGGAAGACCTTGCGCTCACATTCATTGTCATAGGTGGCTTGCTACTGGCTGGTCTGTTCATCAACACGATTGGCTGGCGTACCAGGCTGCCACGTGTCACCCTGTTGTTGCTATTCGGTTTTGCAATCGGTGAGTCAGGGCTGAATATATTACCCGTCATCACACGAGACTGGTTTCCTTTTATTGCCAACCTGGCACTCGTCATGATTGGTTTTCTGCTTGGCGAAAAACTCAGTCGTCATAGCCTGCAACAACATGGCAGGCAAATCATGATTATCTCGCTTGCAGTTGTCATCATGACTACGCTCATCATGGCCGGTGGCCTGTGGATCATCGGTGCGCCACTTGGCATGGCCCTGTTACTTGGCGGCATTGCAACTGCGACTGACCCGGTTGCTACGACTGATGCCGTCAATGAACAAAAGGCAGAAGGCCGCTTTACCTCTGTACTGCAAGGCATTGTTGCTGTGGATGATGCCTGGGGCCTGTTACTGTTCAGCATGCTCATACCTGTCGGTCACCTGCTGGTTGGCGAGACCGGAAATACCGTTAACATCATGCTCAGTGGTCTATGGGAACTTGGTGGTGCAGTGCTGCTTGGCGTGATGCTTGGCCTGCCCATGAGTTACCTGACAGGCCGCCTGCGACACGGTGAGTTCACCCTGATTGAGGCACTTGGTATGGTGTTCCTGTGCACTGGGTTGGCCATGTGGCTGGAGGTTTCATTCCTTATGGCCACCATTGTCATGGGCGCAACCGTAGCGAACCTCGCACACCACTCAAAACGCCCGTTTCATGCCATTGCCAACATCGAGATGCCGTTCCTGATCCTGTTCCTTGTCCTTGCCGGCGCTTCACTGCAACCAGCAATGTTACAAACAGCTGGCTGGGTTGGTGTCGCCTATGTCGTGTTGCGTATTGTCGGTCGCCTCGCAGGTGGCTGGCTGGGCGGACAACTCGCGCATGATGCGTTATGTAAAAAATGGGTAGGTGTTTCCATGTTGCCACAGGCCGGCGTGGCCATGGCAATGGCGCTCGTTACGATACAGCACTTTCCGCAGTGGGGCGACCAGATACTGTCAATAGTCATTGCCACGACAGTCCTGTTTGAGGTCATCGGTCCGATACTGACACGCTATGCATTACAGGAAAGTGGTGAGGCAGGAAAACGTGAAAAGGCCGCTCGTTAACATTATCGGCATGCGCATGTTTAGTGACGATTCAGACCATCTTTAATCGCATCTACATAGTAACCGACCAGTTTTCTCCCCGTATAGGATTCGTAAATAATCTGTACTTCCGTGTAACAATTTACACCCAACCTGCTCAATGATGCTGACCAGATAACAGCTGCAAGATAATCTGCGCCATGTGGCTTGCCATTAATCATGTACAACTGCTTTGCATGTATCTTATCGCTGTGTTCAATGATGGGTAAAAAATCACCCTTTCCAGCCAGTGCGCCAACTCTGTCGATCTTTGCTTTCGGCAACCATATATCACCCTGCCCCGGGCAGGACACCCGCACAACCGGCTCGGCCTCGGCAAGCAACGAAAAAAATAACATCAATGTAGTAAGTACTATCCTTTTCATGAGCCATCCTAACAAACTGATTCATATACTAAATTAGCGCCTTTCATTCCTGCTCTCCAGGCATTGCGCAAGATGGGAAGGGTATTATTTGCATTAATAATTAGCGGTAATTTTCCCCGTAACTTTAGTGATAAATGTCATGAAACTAACCTTAAGACGTCATCGAGTTGTCATTAACGGCTGACACTATCTGCCTCACATAGCCAGAGACTGTGACAATGGAGGATATAATAATGTTTGAGATCAATAGTGACATTGAAGACTTGTACGAAGAAGAGGTCGAGTCATACATGGACAAGGAATCCAGAACAACTGCACCCAAGATCAAAAAGCTCAGGGCACGTCGCCGCATCGAAACCATGCGTGAACAAAAACGCCTGAAGAGACAACTGGACGATTTCTATTACGAATGAGTCGAGACGTACCCGTTACTCACTGGGTGAAGATGAATTGTTAGTATTATAAAACAACTTCTTCCAGTTATTAAATAGATAAAACTCGGGTAGTTTATTGCTCAACCAGCATACGCACTTCACGCTGCGGGAAGGGTATGTCAATACCGGCAGCTTGCAAGGCGGTCAATATTGCCGCATTGGCTCGGTAACGCGTTTCAAAATAATAACTTGTAGGTGCCCAGAAACGGATACCAATGTTAATACTGCTATCAGCAAAATCCTCGATACCGACCATTGGCTTGCGTGCCTGGCTGACCTTATCCGTTGATTCAAGCGCTTGTGTAATCACAGCAATCGCCTTTTCGACATCACTGTCATATGCAATACCGACCGTTTCTTCTGCCAGAGTATCGGTATGAGAATTGTGAATAATTTCACCCACTATATGCTTGTTCGGGATCGTTATTTCCACATCATCCTCATCAGTAAGCAGCGTGTGGGCAAGATGCACTTCCTTCACCAGGCCACTCACGCCCTGAACACGAATCGTGTCACCAACCACAAACGGACGTGCCAGAATAATGTTCAGACCTGCCCCGTAATTGGACAATAAGCCCTGCATGGCCAGTCCTGCACCCAGTGACAAAGCACCAATGGCGGCAACAAATGGCGTTACGCTTATCCCCACCTTGCCAAGAGCAATAATGGCCACCATTACGATAATGGTCAGTTTTGCCGCACTGGCAATAAACCGGCTCAGAGTTACATCGAGCTCTTTACGCTCACAAAGCCTGAGTACAATATCGCCAACCTTTCTCGCAACCAGTACACCCAGTATGAAAATAATAACAGCGCCGAGTATCTGGAAGCTGTAATTGACAAAAAACTCTGTAATTAGCTGGTAGATCTTCTGTGCCTGCTGAAGTTCCTGTTCCACGATTTCACCTGTCACTGTTTGTATTAACTACCCGACAATATATTAAAAAAAACCGATTACTTTAAGCCGCGCGCATAGATAAGCTCCCAGTTCACCAGGACCCGGGCACCATCGTAAACTATATCGAGGTATTCAGGGATGGCCTGCTCAACCTCGGCCGGCGTGATTTGTAAGTTGAACAAGCCCATGAAAAATCTCGCTATATCCGAGACGCTATCGAATACCCACGGTACATTTACAACCGTTTCCTGAACCTTGCGAAATCCGGCCTTGCGCATACGCTCACTGGCCTCGCCCTGCACAAGGAACTGTCCCTCGTGCCCGTCCGGGTTATGCTGGTCAACAAACTCATTCAACCAGTGTGCCACGGCAGATCCCTTGATGACATCACACACAGCAAATTGACCATTGTTCTTGAGTACGCGGAAAGATTCACTGATTGTTTTATCCATCGAGGGGCTATGATGCAGGCCGGCAAGACCCAGCACCACGTCAACCGATTCAGTATCAATGCTTAAAAGGTTGTCGATTTGGTCATCAACCACCTGGAATCTTGAATTTATTCTGCGGCCAAGTTCTGTAACAGGCTCAACACAAATGCAATGAACGTGTCCGTCAAGATATTCATAGACACCGTCAGAGAGAAACCCGCCTGCCGCCTGGATATCAACGACTGTCATCCCCGACTCCAGGTTGACCTGCTCAATCAAGGCACGCCGCTCCGCCTCGCGGGAAGCCGCGTACTCCTGCATGGCCCATTCGCTGGATATAGCAGGATGATTTAACTTGATCGCTTCTGCCACGTCGACCTTCCCCCAGTTTGTACCCGTTCCCTGAATATAAACAAAAAAACCGCTCAATGCGGTTTTTTTTAGTTCTGGCCATCGCCCCAAGGCACCGTGCGACTAGCTTATTCTATACATGCACGCAGCGCGTAGAGGAAAGCCTTATTTTCTTCAGGTGTGCTGACGGTGACGCGCAGGCAGTTGGCCAGTGCACCACCAGCCGGATTCAGGTTCTTGATAAGCACATTGTGCTGTTTCAGGCAGGCAAATACATCATCGGCGTAGTTGATACGGAACAGGATAAAGTTCGCGGCGCTGTCAAAGGCCGTTACACCACCGATACTGTCAAGCGCCTGCATGAGTTCACTGCGTGCCTCGCGTAACTTCGCGGCCTGTGCGTCGAGCACATCGACATGCTCCAGCGCGAACTTTGCACTGAGTTGGGTCAGCACATTGATATTGTAAGGCATGCGGACCTTGTCGAATTCGTTCAACCAGGCATCTGACCCTGCCAGATAACCGAGGCGCAAACCGGCCAGACCTGACTTGGACACCGTGCGCATGACGACAAGGTTGTCATACTGCTCCAGCCTGTCCATGAAACTGACTTCTGCAAAACTTGTATAGGCCTCATCGACGACAACGAGTCCCGGTGCCTTTTCAATGATCTCAATGACATCACTTTCCGCGAACAGGTTGCCCGTCGGGTTGTTCGGCCAGGCGAGGAAGATCACGGCAGGCGCGTGCTCGGTTATCGCCGTGCACATGTCTGGCATGTCGAGGCTGAAATCATCGTTGAGCGGTACACCGGCATAGGCGACATTGCAGAAGGTCGCAATCATGCGGTACATGACAAACGTTGGCTCGGGCGCCATGACAACTGCACCGGGTTTGGCCAGTGCCATGATGATCATCTGGATGATCTCATCCGAGCCGTTACCCAGCAGGAGTTCCATGTTCGCCGGGATATTCATCGCGCTGCGCAACTGCTGTTTGAGTGCCTTTGCTGAAGGATCCGGATAGCGATTCAGATCAGCGGTCTTGAGCACCGCGAGCCATTGCTCAACCAGTTGCGGTGGGAACTGGTAGGGGTTTTCCATAGCGTCAAGCTTGATGGCATCACCTGGATCTGGCACATGGTAGGCCGACAAGGCTCGTACCTCGTCGCGAACCAGTTTTTCGATGTAAGGGTTTTGCTTCATAGTATTTTTAAGACTTTCAAAAAATCTAACGCAAAGGCGCAGAGTCGCAAAGAACGCAGAGAAATATTAATCGAAAAACCTTTGCGCCCTCTGCGTTACCGTAGGGTATCCTTTAGGGCTTGGCGTCTGCGTTAGATTATCCGTAGTTAATATAGCACTCACTCGTCGCGAACCAGTTTATTGATGAGAGATTTGTCGGACATTGTTTTTTGACAGGATTTACAAGATTAACGTGATTGTTACTAATAGGTTTTCAATCTTGTCCATCCTATTAATCCTGTCGAATTATTTTTTAATCCTGTACTCGGCCGAGCGTGCGTGCGCGGTGAGGCCTTCGCCGTGCGCGAGCGTCGAGGCGACCTTGCCAAGCTCTGACGAACCCTCTGCACTGCACATGATCAGGCTGGAGCGTTTCTGGAAGTCATACACACCCAATGGTGAACTGAAACGCGCCGTCCTTGAGGTCGGCAGAACGTGATTTGGCCCGGCGCAGTAATCACCGAGTGCCTCTGCCGTGTAACGTCCCATGAAGATGGCACCGGCATTACGGATCTGTTTCGACATGGTCAGTGGATCTTCGACAGACAATTCGAGATGTTCCGGTGCGATGTGATTGGCCACATCAACCGCCTCATCCAGGTCGCGTACCTTTATCAGCGCGCCACGATCCTTGATGGCTGTATTAATGATGTCGGCACGCGGCATTTCCTTTACAAGCTTTTCCATGCTCGCAGCCACCGCATCGAGGTAATCAGCATCAGGACAGAGCAGGATAGACTGTGCATCTTCATCGTGCTCGGCCTGTGAGAACAGGTCCATCGCGATCCAGTCCGGATCGGTCTTGCCATCACACACGACAAGGATCTCGGACGGTCCGGCAATCATATCGATACCAACCGTGCCATACACCATGCGCTTGGCCGTGGCGACGAAAATATTACCCGGGCCAACAATCTTGTCGACCTGTGGCACACTCTCGGTGCCGTAAGCAAGCGCTGCAACCGCCTGTGCACCGCCAATCGCGAACACCTTGTCGACGCCGGCAATGTGGGCCGCGGCAAACACGAGTTCATTGACCACACCATCCGGTGTCGGCACGACCATGACCAATTCTTCAACACCGGCGACCTTGGCAGGGATAGCGTTCATGAGTACCGATGACGGATACGCTGCCTTGCCACCCGGTACATACAGGCCGGCACGATCCAGCGCAGTGACCTGCTGACCGAGCAGGGTGCCGTCGTCTTCGCTGTAGGACCAGGATTCCATTTTCAGTCTTTCATGGTAATCGCGTACGCGCTGCGCAGCACGTTCAAGTGCCTCGCGTGCTGCAGGATCAATACTGTCGTAGGCCTGCTTGAGGCGCTCCGCACCAATGGCCAGTTCATCCATGCTGTTAACAATGAGACGATCAAACTTCTGCGTATACTCGAGCACCGCCGCATCGCCACGCGTGCGTACCTCGTTGAGAATATCGTTGACCGTGTTAAACACTGCAGCATCGGAAACCGATTCCCACGCCAGCAATGCGTCCAGCTTAGACTGGAAGTCACTGTCGCTTGAATCAAGGCGTGTGATATCCATACTGTTAACCCTTTACTGCTTCAGCGATCTGCCCGATGATTTCCTTGATGCGGGCATGTTTCATTTTCATTGATGCCTTGTTCACGATCAGACGTGAGCTGATGTCACAGATGTGATCGGTCGCTTCAAGACCGTTGGCCTTGAGCGTGTTGCCTGTGTCCACAAGATCGACGATGCAATCGGACAGGCTAACAAGTGGCGCAAGTTCCATCGAGCCATACAGCTTGATCACTTCAACCTGGATGCCACGCTCGGTGAAATATTTCTTCGCCGTATTCACGTACTTGGTTGCCACGCGCAAGCGCGCTTTCGTGTCGAGAAAATCTTCGCCCTTCGGTCCGGCAACCATGAGTTTGCATGGACTGATTTTCAGATCGAGCGGTTCATACAGTTCGCTACCGTCATACTCCATCAGCGTGTCTTTGCCCGTAATGCCCAGATCGGCGGCACCGTAATTGACAAACACGGGCACGTCAGTGGCACGAATGATGACAAGTTTCACATTTTCATCGTTGGTATCGAGGATTAGTTTACGACTCGTTTCCGGATCATCAATTGGCGTAATCCCGGCATGCGCCAGCAGTGGCAGCGCTTCCTTGTAGATGCGGCCTTTTGAGACGGCGATACTGATCGTGTTGTCACTCATTTTCCTGTCCTGTCCGTTCCAGTTTGGTTCGACTAGTTTGGTACGCGACGAATGACCGCGCCCAATGATGCCAGTTTTTCTTCAATACAATCGTAGCCACGGTCAATATGGTAAATACGATCCACAACCGTATCGCCATCAGCAACAAGCCCAGCCAGCACAAGGCTTGCCGAGGCACGCAGGTCGGTCGCCATGACCGGTGCACCGGTGAGCTTCTCAATGCCGCTACAAATTGCTGTATTGCCTTCAAGCTTGATGTTTGCACCCATGCGCTGCAGTTCCGAGACATGCATAAAACGGTTTTCAAACACCGTTTCGGTGATTGCGCCGGCACCGTCAGCGACGGCATTCATAGCCGTAAACTGTGCCTGCATATCCGTTGGAAACGCCGGGTACGGGGCGGTATGGATATCCACTGCCTTCGGTTTCTTGCCATGCATGTCGAGGCTGATCCAGTCGTCACCGGTTTCGATATCAGCACCGGCCTCACGCAACTTGGCGAGTACGGCGTCGAGAATATCCGGACGCGTATCCTTGATCTTGATCTTGCCACGGCTGATCGCAGCGGCAACAAGATAGGTACCGGTTTCGATCCGATCCGGCAACACGTCGTAGGTCGTGCCGGAAAGTTTTTCAACACCTTCAATCGTTATCGTATCGGTACCCGCACCTTCAATCTTCGCGCCCATTTTGATAAGACACTGGGCAAGGTCAACCACCTCGGGTTCACGTGCTGCATTTTCGATGACCGTCGTGCCATCGGCCAGTGTTGCAGCCATCATCAGGTTCTCGGTACCCGTGACGGTGACAATGTCCATGACAAGACGTGCCCCCTTGAGGCGCTCTGCCTTTGCCTTGATGTAACCGTTCTCGACCTTGATGTCGGCGCCCATCGCCTCAAGCCCCTTGATGTGCAGGTTGACCGGGCGTGAACCGATCGCACAACCACCCGGCAATGAAACCTCGGCCTGGCCAAAACGTGCCAGCAGTGGCCCGAGCACCAGGATCGATGAACGCATGGTCTTGACGAGTTCATACGGGGCGTAGAAATTTTTAATCACCTTCGCATTGATTTCGATATTGAGTTTTTCATCAACAACGAACTCGACCCCCATGTGGCCCAGCAACTCGAGTGTGGTCGTAATATCGTGCAAGTGCGGTACATTGCGCACGGTGACATGACCGTCGGCCAGCAGGGCCGCCGCCAGGATTGGCAAGGCAGCGTTCTTTGCCCCGGCGATGCGAATTTCGCCACTGAGCTGATCACCACCTGTAATGATTAACTTGTCCATGCGTGTCTTATGACTCTCTGTTTAAAAAACAAAGCCACCCGAAGCGGTGGCCTGTTACTGCAGTACCTGGAAACAACTTCAGGACACTTGCAGCTTACTGGCCTTTTCCCATTCGGCCGGCGTATAGGCCTTGATACTCAGGGCATGGATCTCGCCCGATGTAATCCGGTCACCAAGTGTGCCGTACACGGTACGCTGCTTGTCGAGCAGGGATTTTCCAGCAAAGAGTTCACCGATGACAATGGCGTCGAAATGGCTGCCATCACCCGTTACCTGGGCTTCACAGCCCTCAAGGCCGGCTTCGATTAGTTCTTTGATTGTTTCAGGTTGCATTGTCTGTTGCCTGTCTGGTCGTTCAAGGGCGGCCTATTCTATAGAAAAAAACCCGCAAACGCTAAGATCCGGCAATATTAGCCACGTGACAGTGGCAGTATCGAGTCGAGGCTACTGGCGCGGACAATGGCCAGCATTTGTTGCGGGATATTCAGGTAACTGATTGTCTTGTCCTGGCTGTGCGCAAATCGCATCCATTCAATCAGCAGCGCCACGCCGGCACTATCGCTGCGCTTGACCTCGGCAAGGTCCACAACCAGCTCGCCGGCCTCGCTGAACAGGTCGATACCCTGGCTCCTCAGCGCAGTTACTGTTTTAAAACTGAGCGAGCCTTTCAGGGCAAAACTGCCGTCTGCGCGGCGTTTCAGGACAATGCCCGATTTATCTGACATGGCCTACTTGTCTCCACCTTCAGCCTGGCTGTAAAGGAACTGGCCGATGACCTGTTCCAGTACGATCGCCGACTGTGTCAGGCGCACTTCACTACCCTGCTTCAGGTATTTCTCCTCGCCCCCCGGTTCCAGTGCGACGTACTGCTCACCGAGCAAACCGGCAGTAAAGATACTCGCCGAGCTGTCTGTCGGCAGAGTGTTGTAGTCACTTGTGATGTTCATTGTGACGACAGCTTCGTAGGTATTATTGTCAAAACTGATGTCTGCAACACGCCCCACACGTACACCTGCGACGGTCACGGGTGAACGGACCTTCAGGCCACCAATATTTTCAAAGCGCGCCGTAACACTAAAGCCGCCTTCATCCGAAAAGGTGCTCAGGTTACTGACCTTCATTGCGAGCATGAACAACGCCGCGATACCAAATGCGACGAACAGACCGACAATAATTTCCACTGTTTTAGAATTGTGCATCAAACACCTCGCCTTTCCGGCATCCCTATATATTTCCGAACATTAACGCGGTTAAAACAAAATCGAGCCCAAGGACGGCCAGTGAGCTGTGCACCACGGTGCGTGTGGTCGCACGACTGACCCCTTCCGAGGTCGGTACCGCATCGTAGCCTTCAAAGACTGCGATCCAGGTCACGACGAATCCGAATACGATACTCTTGATGACACCATTCATGATGTCTTCATAGAAGTCGACCTTGGCCTGTATCTGTGACCAGAAGGCGCCATCATCGACGCCGAGCAGACCGACACCAACAAAAAAGCCACCCATCACGCCTACGGCGGTGAAGATAGTTGCCAGTAGCGGTAAGGATATAAAGCCGGCAAGAAAACGCGGCGCAATCACGCGCTTGATCGGGTCGACAGCCATCATTTCCATACCTGACAGTTGCTCGGTACTCTTCATCAAACCAATCTCGGCAGTCAGTGCCGAACCGGCACGACCGGCAAACAATAGTGAGGCCACCACCGGCCCCAGCTCACGCACGAGCGACAGGGCCACCACGACCCCGAGTGACTCCTCGGCACCAAAATCCACCAGCGTGTTATAGCCCTGCAGACCCAGCACCATGCCGACGAACAGGCCGGAGACTACAATAATAAGCAGCGATAGCACACCGACCGAAAACATCTGCTGCACCAGCAAGCCAAAACGCACGAGTACCGAGGGGATACCTGCCAGGATATGGGCCAGGAAGATATGGCCGCGACCGAGACGTGCAAACACACGCAGCCCCCAGCGGCCCAACTGACGAATCAAATCCACCATTATTGTCCCCGCCCCTGATCAACACCGGCGAGCAAGTCATCAGCGTAGCCAGCACCCGGGAAATGGAACGGTACCGGTCCATCCGGCAATCCTTGCATAAATTGTTTCACCCAATCCGAATCTGTGGTCGCAAGCTGATCCGGGGTGCCTTGCCCGACCACACGACCTTCTGAAATCACGTAAATATCATCAGCGATGGTCGCCGTTTCCTGAACGTCGTGTGAAATGACGATGCTGGTCAAACCGAGCGCATCATTGAGAAGCCGAATCAACTGCACCAGTACACCCATCGAGATTGGGTCCTGTCCAGTAAACGGTTCGTCATACATAATCATCATCGGGTCGAGTGCGATAGCACGTGCGAGTGCCACACGTCGCGCCATGCCGCCTGATAATTCACTGGGCATGAGGATACGGGCGTTACGCAGACCGACTGATTCGAGCTTCATCAGTACCATGTCGCGCACCATAGAGGGTGGTAGATTGGTATGTTCGCGAATCGGGAAGGCAACGTTGTCGAACACACTGATATCTGTCAGCAACGCACCACTTTGAAACAACATGCCAATGCGTTTACGTAACTCATATAACTGCGAACGACTTAATTCAGAGACGATCTGGCCATCGACTTCGATCGAGCCACGATCCGGGCGTAACTGGCCACCCATCAACCCAAGCAGGGTCGTCTTGCCGGTACCACTGGGTCCCATGATCGCCGTGACACGGCCACGGTGAATATCGAGGTTTACCCCGTCAAAAATCTTGCGATCACCACGTGAAAAATGCAGATCCCGGATCCGTACCAGCACGTCATCTGAGTTATTGGTCATCATCCCCAACCAACTATAGTTTGTTGTTCTTGTTTTCCTGCGCATTAACAGGAATTTGTTCAGCTTATTACAGGCCAGTCATCCAGTCCATGGCCCGTTCTGCGAGGTGAGTGTCAACAAACCGGCCGCTGCTGTCAATGCGAGCATTATGCACCAAGCAGTTCTGCAATGGTTCGCGTGTTGCGCATACTCTCAATCGCAGGCTCATTATCGACAAGGATTAAATCGAGTCGTTCGATATCCTCAAGCAGCGGAAGAACCTGCTCAATCACCTCACGCATATCAACCAGGTCTTCGAGCTGTTGCTGCGCCGTATCTATCAGGACAAGTGTTGTTGTGTCCTCGCCATTACGCACATAACACTGGAAGGGTATATCTGTCTGCTCTAATGGACGAAACAGGGGCAAACCGGTTTTATCCGCCTCCACCTGCCAGTCATCTGCATTCGACGTCGTACAAACCAGGCCGGCCATCTGCTCACCCTCTCCGAGACCGGCTAGCCCGTCTGGCAACGCCTGTACCTCAGCTGGTAATTCCAGGTAGAGATGGAAATCCTCATCGAGGTCTTCGAGCTGCTCGCACCATTCACTCTCCGCGCCATCACGCCAGCGCGCCCATGGGGCAAGCAATGTATTGAATTCATTACCATAAAAACCAAGGCGCCACTCATCCGGGATGTCCTCCGGGTAATAGCCCTGCAACCACGCACGATGCAACCAGTCGCGCGCGCCGACCACAATATCGCCATAGATTGGCTTCGATACACTCATGTCCAGTTTTCACTCTTGGTAAGGTTTTGACACTCGGGTCAGGACTATCCATTATTCATGCCTGTCAGGCAAGCATGCCTGTAACCTGGGCCCGACAACAACAGGCAAAACACTACCATGAGCAAGGTCGTTCCTTTTCGCAAACCTTCCCTGAAGGAAAAACATCGTGGCAATACACTCTGCCGCAACGGCTTTCATAAATGGCAAATCGTTCATGAACGCCGCTTTGATGTGAAACAGGGGCAGCTTGTCACCGAGTTTAAATGCGAGCGCTGTGGCAAAACCCGCATAAAAGCCATCTGACTGATTTGTAAACGGCTAATCTAGTGATCTGCCTGAACTGCTCGTGCGGTTTGTCGGTAATATACTACACTCATACCTCGTAAATGCTGACCAGTTTTTCCTCATGGTTCATTCCTAACAGCTTGATTTAATAAGTTGGGAATGACATTATCCGTTCTAAGAGACGGGCTAAAAAATACCGTAATGCACACTTGGTTGTTGTCTTTGCGCAACAAAACAGCAACCCATGGATGAACCTGAACGTTGAATGATCGGCAAAGTGGTAACAATTAATAATGAAAACTCTCGCCAGAAAACACTCCTTAGTAGCGGCGCTCTTATTTAGTCTGTTTATGCTCGGTGGCTGTGCCACCATCGAAGGCGAAGCCGATCCGGACGATCCGCTTGAGTCCTTCAACCGCGCTATGTACACCTTCAATGATGAACTGGACAAGGCCATCCTGAAACCGGTTGCGCAGGGCTATAATGCCGTCCTGCCGGATCCGGTCAACAAGGGTGTCAGCAACTTCTTTAATAACCTTGAAGATGTCGTTGTGATCTTTAATGACCTGCTGCAACTCAAGATTGAGCAGGCCCTGTCAGACATTGGACGCGTGTTCTTCAACTCTACACTGGGTATCGCTGGCATTTTTGATGTCGCCACCAGCATGGACATGCCCAAACATAACGAAGACTTCGGTCAGACCCTCGGTTACTGGGGTGTCGGTACCGGTGCATACATCGTTTGGCCATTCCTCGGCCCGAGCAACGTACGTGACACGGTCGGGCTTGTATCAGATGCCTACGTAAATCCACTCTATGACATCAAGTCCCGGGGTACACAAAACACGCTGATCGTCGTGAATGTCATTGATCAACGTGCCGGCCTGCTCAGTGCGAGCAAGATTCTCAAGGAGGCGGCACTCGATCCGTACCTGTTTGTGCGTGATGCCTACCTGCAACGCCGACAGAACCTCGTCTACGACGGCAACCCGCCGAAAGAAGACTTCGACAAATAATACCTAGCAGACCGCCCACATTCGTGGGCGGTTCTGGTTTAGCCCCTTAGAAAAGCACTTTTCCCGAAATTTAGTGATTTTAGTGAACTTTAACCCTGTTTTCGGTTCACTTATCAGGTTTTATCGATTTTTAATTGTTAATAACCTGATAGTGCTTGGCCTGCAGGTCATAATCACTGACAATAGCGCCGCACAGGGGCCAAAGGTTAGCCATTTCTATGTTGTTACATATTGTTGCCGTTCTCGCAGGCTTTGGTCTGCTCATCTGGGGCGCAGATCGGTTTGTTGCCGGCGCTTCAGCCACCGCACATAACCTCGGTGTCCCCCCCCTGATCATCGGCCTGACCATCGTTGGTTTCGGCACCTCCGCCCCGGAAATGCTCGTCTCGGGAATCGCCGCCTGGTACGGCAATCCCGGCATTGCCGTGGGTAATGCGCTCGGCTCAAACATTGCTAATATCGGCCTTGTGCTCGGCGCCACCGCGCTGATCGCACCCATCGCCGTTAACTCCGATACACTGCGCCGCGAGTACCCGTTGTTGTTTGTCGCCATGGTATTGGCACTCTGGCTCATGGCTGACGAATACCTCGGCGTCCTTGACGGTATCCTGCTAATTGCCGGCCTGTTCCTGATGATGATCTGGGTTGTGCGCATCGGCCTGCGCAGCCGCAAAAGCGATCCGCTGCAAAAGGAATATGCCGAAGAATTCACAGAAGGTGAAATGTCGACCCCGGTTGCCAGTCTCTGGCTGCTTGTCGGTATCCTCGTCCTGCTCGCCGGTTCACGTGCCGTTGTCTGGGGTGCCACCGAGATCGCTGTCGCAATGGGTGTCAGTGATCTCGTTATTGGCCTGACCATTATTGCCATCGGTACCAGCCTGCCGGAACTGGCCGCCTCGATTATGTCAGTGATCAAGGGCGAACATGACATTGCCGTCGGTAACATCGTCGGCTCGAACATGTTTAACATTCTTGGCGTACTTGGCCTGCCGGGTCTGATCCATCCTTTCAGCCTGCCAAGTGAAGCGCTCGGCCGTGACTTCGGCGTCATGGCTATCCTGACCGTGGCATTGTTCCTGATGTCCTTCGGCATTAATGGTCCCGGACGCATCAACCGGCTCGAAGGTGGAACACTATTCGCGGCCTATGTCGGCTATATGGGCTGGCTCTATGTATCCAGCGTATAACTGTCATCGATGCCAGGACTGGGCTATACTCGACGGTCAATATATGTAGCAATTTAATGATAATAATAACGATAATTCCCGAATCACGACACACCGATACAAACACCTATGAATGATGAAACCCTGCGTAAAATGGGCCTCGCTGTAATCGAAGCCGAAGCCCGAGCCGTTCAATCCCTGGCTGATCGGCTCGATCAGGACTTTAGTAGAGCCTGTCATGCCATGCTCGAATGCAAGGGACGCATTATCGTGATCGGTATGGGCAAGTCCGGTCATATCGGCGGCAAGATTGCATCGACCCTGGCGAGTACCGGCAGCCCGGCATTTTTTATCCACCCCGGTGAAGCGGCACACGGTGACTTTGGCATGATCACGGCTGACGATGTGATTATCGCCGTCTCCAACTCCGGAGAGACCGACGAGATCATAACCCTGCTGCCCCTCATCAAGCGTCTCGGCGTGCCGCTGATTGCACTGTGTGGCAAACGTCATTCATCACTCGGTGAGGCCGCAACCGCCTACCTTGATATCAGTGTCGAAATTGAGGCCTGCCCGCTTAACCTTGCGCCAACCTCCAGCACCACGGTCACACTTGTCATGGGTGATGCCCTGGCAATTGCCCTGCTCGAAATTCGTGGCTTCACGGAACGTGATTTTGCCCGCTCCCACCCGGCTGGCCGGCTCGGTCGCAGACTGTTGCTGCATATCAGTGACGTCATGAACACAGGCGATAAGATGCCGGTTGTTAAAGACGACGTACTACTCAGTGAAGCCCTGCTCGAGATGAGCCGCAAGGGACTCGGCATGACCGCCGTTGTGGATGAACACAACCGCCTCTGCGGTGTCTATACGGATGGTGACCTGCGCCGCACACTGGACAGCAACGACGATATTCACAGCACCAGGATTGCTGACTGCATGAACCGCACCTATACGACAGTTCGCAGTGATATCCTCGCCGAAGAGGCCCTGCTCACAATGCAGGAGAAAAAGATTAATGGCCTGCTCGTAGTCGATGCAGACAACACGCTGGCTGGGGTACTTAATATGCACGACTTGTTGCGTGCCGGTGTAGTCTGAAACGGAGTAGACAATGAAAGACATCCTCGAACGTGCCGCCCAGGTCAAACTCGTCATTTTCGATGTCGACGGTGTTCTCACCGACAGCAGCCTGTTTCTCGGTGATGACGGTCTCGAATACAAGGCCTTTAATTCGCGTGATGGCCACGGCATGAAGATGCTGCAGGAGTCCGGTGTCACCATCGCCATCATTACCGGTCGCACCTCAAAGGTCGTCGAATACCGTATGCAGAGCCTTGGCATTCAGCATGTCTACCAGGGCCAGCTCGACAAGCGCCATGCCTTTGCCGAACTGCTTGAAAAACTCGAATTGTCTGCCGAACAGATCGCCTATGTCGGCGACGATGTGGTTGACCTGCCCGTTATGAGCAAAGTCGGGCTCGCAATTGGTGTCCAGGATGCCCACCCAATGGTGCGCAAGCATGCCCACTGGCTCACCCCGAGTAATGGCGGTCGCGGAGCCGGCCGTGATGTCTGTGAAATGCTCATGGAAGCCCACGGCGTGTTAGAAGAAAAGCTGGCCACTTACCTGCAATGAACCTGCGACTGATCCTGCTTATCGCGATCATGATCAGCCTGACCGGGCTGGCCACCTGGATACAACAGGACAGTGAACAGCAGCCAGTCAAAACCAGCACCGAAAAGAAAAAACAAAAACACTCAGCCGATTATTTTATGGAAGAGTTTGAAATCACCAGCATGAACGAGAAGGGTGAACCGCGTTCTTTGCTCGTGTCCGATAAACTTATCCACTACGCTGATGATGGCAGTACCGAACTGAGTACACCCGTGATGACCCTGTATAACGATATCGGCAAGCCCTGGACGGTCAAGGCTCAGCGCGGTTGGGTCTCGGCCGATCATGATCTCATCCTGCTCAGTGGCAAGGTCGTCATCGATCGCGCCAGCGGACCGAACAACCGCCCGGTACAACTTTATACCGAACGCCTGCGTATCCACCCCGATTCAGATTTCGCTGAAACGGATCAGCCTGTTACCATGGTCAGCAACAAACGCCGCACGTCTGCCACCGGTATGCGTGCCTATGTGCGTGACGGGCAATTACAATTACTGAACAAAGTACGGGTCAGCTATGAAAAATAACCCTGTAAAGACGGCGCTGCTCATGTCGCTTATATTCGCAGGTATGCACCTGCCAATGACCGCACATGCCCTGAGCACCGACAGTGATCAGCCGATGAAAATTGCTGCAGATCGCGTCGATATTGATGATGAAAAAGGTACCAGTACCTTCAAGGGTAATGTGCTGATTACACGTGGCAGTATCCGTATCGTCGGGGACAGCATTGTTGTCTACCGTGACAAGGAAAAAAACCTCGACAAGCTCCATTCAATCGGCCGACCTGCCCATTTCGAACAAACACCGGATGGTAAGAAAAAACCTGTCATCGCTGAGGCAAATGAACTGTTCTATGACGCCGTCAAGGAACTGCTGATCATGCGTGGCAATGCGAAGATTGTGCAAAGTGGTAATATCTTTACCGGTAACAGCATCATCTACGATTCGAAGCGCGACAAGATCACGGCCAAGCGTGACCCGGCAGCGAAAAAATCAACCGGCAAGGACAGTGGACGTATCCAGATCACGATCCAGCCGAAACAGAAGAAAGACAAACCTGCTGCCAAAAAATGAGTACCCTGCGCGCTGAAAACCTGAGCAAACACTACCGCTCACGCACGGTTGTGGATGGTGCATCACTATCCATCAGTAACGGTGAAGTCGTTGGCCTGTTGGGTCCGAACGGCGCCGGCAAGACCACCTGTTTTTATATGATGGTTGGTCTTATCAATGCTGATGAAGGCGGGATCTACCTCAATGACAAAGCCATCACCGAGTACCCGATGCATGAGCGGGCACGACTGGGGATCGGCTATCTGCCCCAGGAGGCCTCGATTTTCCGCAAGCTCAGTGTCGAGGACAATATCCGTGCAATTTTGCAGGCAATCCCTGAGCTCTCCACCGACCAGGTCGAGCAGGAAACCGAAGAATTACTGCAGGAATTACATATTACCCATATCCGCCACAGCACCGGGATCAGCCTGTCCGGCGGCGAGCGACGCCGGGTCGAGATCGCCCGCGCACTTGCCACCCGGCCACACTTTATCCTGCTTGATGAGCCCTTCGCTGGCGTCGACCCGCTGTCGATTATTGATATAAACAATATAATCAAGCACTTGAAGGATCTTGGTATCGGTGTCCTCATTACCGACCATAATGTGAGAGAAACACTCGGGATTTGTGAGCGCGCCTACATCATGAACGAAGGCTGCATCTTCGCCGAAGGCAAGCCGGAAGACCTGCTCAATAACCAGCAGGTAAAAGATGTCTATCTGGGCCAACATTTCACACTTTGATACAGAATCTGACTGCACTGGCACGAATGTTGCGCTAAGATATAGGTAACAATCTTGTTCGTTCCTGAAAGAAAGACATAACGATACATGAAGCAGTCAATCCAGCTCCGCCTGGGCCAGAATTTAACCATGACACCGCAGCTACAGCAGGCGATTCGCCTGTTGCAGTTGTCTTCCCTCGAACTGACCAGTGAAATCCAGGAAGCACTGGAAAGTAACCCGATGCTCGAGATCGCTGAAGGTGAAGGTGAAGAGTCACCCAGCGCGAATGACAGTAACGAACAAGCCTCAGAAAAACCCAGTGCAACTGAAGAGATTGCTGCCGCCGATACCGACAAGGCCATGCAGCAATCGGAAATGCCGGACGACCTGCCCGTCGACACGGCCTGGGAAGACATCTACGAACCCGCTGTTTACCAGCCACCTTCTGGCCAGGCCTCTTCAGGTGGCGGCTTTGATGACCGCGAACAGGACATTAATGACACGGGCGCGGAAAGCCTGCATGAGCATCTCATGTGGCAAATGAGCATGACCCCGTTCAGTGATACCGATGCCCAGATTGCAATGGCCATCATCGATAGCATCAGTGAAGACGGTTACTTCGACAGTACGGTCGAAGATATCCACGAAAGTCTTGTCACAGACCTGCCGGAACTTGAGCTCGATGAGATCGATGCGGTGCTCAGGCAAATACAGAATTTTGATCCACCCGGTGTTGCAGCACGTGACCTTGGCGACTGCCTGCATCTGCAATTGCAGCAACTCGATCCGGAAACACCGTGGCGTGAACAGGCTCTACAACTGGTCAGTGAGCACCTTGACCTGCTCGCGGGTCATGACTATGCGCAGCTCATGCGCAGGATGAAACTGGCCGAGGCGGATCTGCAACAGGTCATCAACCTGGTTCGTTCACTGAACCCGCGCCCCGGCAGCCAGATCTCAAGCAACCAGGCTGAATACATTGTCCCGGATGTTTTTGTTCGCAAGATAAAGGGCGTCTGGAAAGTCGAACTGAACCCGGATGTGGCTCCCAAACTGTCCATCAACAGTACCTATGCCAACCTCATCCGGCGCGCCGATACGAGCAAGGACAACACTTACCTGAAAGACAACCTGCAGGAGGCACGCTGGCTGATCAAGAGCCTGCAAAGCCGTAACGAAACCCTGCTCAAGGTCGCGACCTGTATTGTTGAACGCCAGCGTGGTTTTCTCGAACACGGCGAAGAGGCCATGAAGGCCCTCGTGCTGCATGATGTGGCCGAAGCGGTCGACATGCACGAGTCCACTATCTCGCGTGTCACAACACGCAAATATTTACATACCCCGCGGGGTATTTTCGAACTGAAGTATTTTTTCTCCTCCCATGTCAGTACGGCAAGTGGTGGAGAATGTTCCTCTACTGCAATCCGCGCCTTGATCAAGAAGCTGATTGCAGCCGAGGAACAGAAAAAGCCACTGAGCGATAACAAGATCGCAACATTGCTGGCACAACGGGGCATCAACGTAGCGCGACGTACGGTTGCAAAGTACCGTGAAGCCATGTCGATCCCACCTTCCAATGAGCGTAAGCGCCTAATGTAAAGGCCAGCCGTTTAAGGAGTACACTATGCAAATCAATCTCACTGGACATCATGTTGAAATCACTGACTCAATGCGTGACTACGTCAATACCAAATTTGACAGACTGGAACGCCACTTTGATAACGTCAGCAATACCCACGTTATCCTGACCGTTGAGAAACTACGCCAGAAGGCCGAGGCAACAGTGCATATCACCGGACATGACGTCTATGCAGATTCTGTTGATGAAGATATGTATGCGGCGATTGACAGCCTCGTCGACAAACTTGACCGCCAGATCAAGAAACACAAGGAAAAGGCCAAGGATCACCACCGCTCTGAAGGTGGCCTGAAAAACCAGCCTCTGGAATAACACGATACCCGGGTATCAAACCAAATAAACCGTTTTATGAATATTAATGACATCCTCTCACCTGGCTGTGTCGCCTGTGCAGTCGAAACGACCAGCAAGAAACGTGCGCTGGAAAAACTTGCAGACTTGATCACAGAGTCCCACACCGAGCTGACTGGTGAGGAAATTTTTGAAAGCCTGATTGCCCGTGAACGACTGGGCAGTACCGGTATTGGTCATGGGGTAGCCATACCCCATGGCCGTATCGACACCGACAGCAAGTCCATCGCTGCGTTCATGCAACTTAAAAGCGGCGTTGATTTTGATGCGATTGACGGTGGGCCTGTTGACCTCGTATTTGGCCTGCTGGTGCCGGAAAACTCAACCGATGAACACCTGCAGATACTCGCCAGTGTCGCGACACTGTTTAGCGATACTGACACCTGTGAAAAACTTCGCCAGGCCACTACAGCTGACGAAGTCTTCTCTATTCTGACTGCATCCACGTCACCGGAAGACTAGTATGACATCATCGATATCCGTCCAGGAACTGCTCGAGACACACAGGGATAAACTCAAGCTCGAGCACCTGGCTGGGACGCATGGTGATGACCGCTATATCCAGTTCGAAGAACAGCAGCTCGAAAATGAAGATGTCCCCGACGTCTCGTTTGTCGGCCACATGAATTTTATTCACCCTCACCGTATCCAGGTCATCGGTTACCGTGAAACGGAATACCTCGACGGTCTTCCTGAGAGCGAGCGCAAAACAGCCCTGCAGGGCCTGTTCGGTGGCAACCCTATGTGTGTTGTTGTCGCCAATAATATATTCGCACCGGATGACATGGTCGCGTTGGCTAACTCAACCGGCGTACCACTTTTCCTGTCACTGATGAACAGCCAGTTTATTGTTAACCACCTGCAATACTACCTGTCGCACAACCTGGCACGCCGCATTACCCTGCACGGCGTGTTCCTCGAAGTCATTGGTTTTGGCGTATTGCTGACCGGCAGCAGTGGTGTCGGTAAAAGCGAACTCGCGCTGGAACTTATCAGCCGTGGTCACCGACTCATCGCAGATGATGCACCAGAATTCTCACGTGTCGCCCCGGATACCCTGAGCGGACATTGTCCTCCTGCACTGAAGGACTTTCTCGAAGTCAGAGGTCTGGGTATTTTGAATATACGCGCCATGTTCGGCGACAACAGCATCAAGGAAAGCAAATATCTGCGCCTCATCGTACACCTTGAAGAGATGTCCGATCAGCAGCTGCAACATATCGACAGGCTGCGCGGCAGTCACCAGTTACGCAATGTCCTGGGTGTGGATATTGACCAGGTCACCCTGCCGGTGGCACCGGGTCGCAACCTTGCCGTGCTGGTCGAAATCGCGGTGCGTAACCATATTCTGTCGCTAAACGGCTATAATGCCGCTGAAATGTTTATTCAGCGGCAACAGACATACATGAATAATAACAGCGAATCCTGATACATAGGGACAGGATTCCCAGGTACACGAACACCATGCCCGTAAGCTTACTTGTTATTACACACGATAATATCGGCGCAGCCCTGATTGACACTGCATCATCAATGCTCGGTGTACGCCCCCTGCATATTGACGTCATCAGTGTCGGCAAGGAGAGCAACCCTGACACCGTCGTCAGTGACGCCGAAGAACTGATCAAGAACCACGATGGCACTCTGGTGCTCACCGATATGTACGGTTCAACGCCCAGTAATATCGCCTGCCGGTTACGCAGTAACCATAATGTCCGCGTTGTCGGTGGCGTCAACCTCCCAATGCTGGTTCGGGTACTGAATTACCCCGGGTTGGGCCTGGATGAACTAGTCGTTAAAGCAGTCAGCGGTGGCAAGGATGGTGTCATGTCCTGTAACAGGGAGCACGATCACTAATGGCCGATCAGGACGTTACCATTATCAACAAGCTAGGCCTGCATGCGCGCGCTGCAGCAAAATTTGTCACCCTTGCATCGTCTTTTGACAGTAATATCGACATAACGCGTAACGGTAAAACTGTGAATGGTAAAAGTATCATGGGCGTCATGATGCTGGCCGCCTCACAGGGAACACAAATCACCCTGCATGCCAGCGGCAGTGATGAGACCCGGGCGCTGACTGAGTTGGAGGCACTTATCAAGGATCGTTTTGGTGAGGATGAATAGGACAAACATATGAGTGTAGCGCTGTCAGGTACAGGTGTTTCGCGCGGCATTGCCATGGGCAAGGCGCATATCCTGCAGCGTGGACAACTCGAAATACCTGAATACGTCGTCCCCGAGAAGTTTGTCCAGGACGAAATCGACCGCCTCAATAACGCCCTGCTCACTGCCCGCACCCAGCTCAAGGCAATTCGCAAACATATCCCTGCCAATACACCGGCCGATATCGGTTCTTTCATTGATGCGCACCTGCTCATGATTGAAGATTCCATGCTCAGTGACGAGCCGATCAGGATCATCAAGGACACACAGTGCAATGCCGAGTGGGCGCTGAAACAGCAACGTGACACACTGGTTCGGATCTTCGATGAAATAGACGATCCCTACCTGCGCACACGTCGCGATGATATTGACCACGTCGTCAACCGAATCCAGGGGCTGTTACTGGATGAATCAACCCACCTCAGTGATGTCGATAACCGCCTTAAAGGCTGCATCCTCGTCGCAGATGACCTCAGCCCGGCCGACACCGTGCTCATGCAGCATTATGGTATTGCAGGCTTTGTCACCGAATTTGGTGGTACTACATCTCATACATCAATCCTTGCCCGCAGCCTGGGTGTACCCGCGATTGTCGGCCTGCACAATGCACGCCGCTACCTGCAGGAAAATGAACCCATTATTATCGATGGTCGATCTGGGACTGTTGTTGCTGACACGGATGAACGTACCGATCGCTATTACCGCCGCCGCCAGCGCGAAGAAAAGAAACGCATCAGTGAACTGAAAGAACTGAAGGGCAAACCGGCTATCACGACGGATAAACAAAGTATCATCCTGCACGCGAATATCGAATTGCCTGATGATATTCCTGCGGTACGCAAGGTCGCGGCTGAAGGGATTGGCCTGTACCGTACCGAGTTCCTGTACATGAACCGTGATGATTTCCCGAGCGAAGATGAGCAGTACACCGTCTACCGGAAGGTCATCAAAGCACTGAAAGGTGCACCTGTTACTATCCGTACCTTCGACCTCGGCGCCGACAAACAGGTTGATGGTGCGTCATCAAAACAGGCCGGTACCAACCCGGCGCTCGGTCTGCGTGCGGTTCGCCTGTGCCTGCGTGATACTGAAATGTTTATGCCACAATTGCGTGCGATACTGCGAGCCTCGGCACATGGCAGTGTCCGCATCATGATCCCGATGCTATCGAACCTGACAGAACTGTTCCAGGTCAAACAGCTTATCGACGAGGCCAAATTACAGCTCGACCGTGAAGGCATCGCCTATGCTGACGAGATCCCGCTCGGCGGCATGATCGAGATACCGGCTGCGGCTATCACCGCACATCAGTTCGCACGTCACCTTGATTTCCTGTCCATCGGCACGAATGACCTGATCCAGTATACGCTGGCTATCGATCGTATCGATGACGAGGTTGGCTATCTCTATGAACCCATGCACCCGGCCGTACTGCAGCTGATCAACATGTCGATCCGCGCGGCCAACAAGGCTGGTATACCCATTTCAATGTGTGGCGAAATGGCGGGCGACCCGTACTTCACGCGCCTGCTGCTTGGTCTCGGCCTGCGTGAATTCAGTATGCACCCCTCGGCCCTGCTCGAGGTCAAGTCCATCATTAATAACAGTGACACGCGCAAGCTGGAAAAACCGGCCCGCAAGGCGCTCAACAGTGCCCGTCAGAGTGATGTCGAAAAGATTGTCGCAACCCTCAACAACGGCAATATTGACTAACAATTCACACTATCTGTAACAAAAAACTTCACGACATTTTAAATCCATCGTGTTCAGTACGTGCAAGGTGCGTCTGGTAAGGCTAGAATGCCTGTAATCATTGACTGTCATTATGCATGAATGGCGACGGAATACCTGGCATGTCGGAAAATACACAACAAGAAAACCAGATACAGGATCGCCTGCAGACATTCAGTACCGCCTTACAAAGCGGTACGATTCAGCAATTGCGGCTGATGGTCAATGGCCTCTACCCGGCCGAGATTGCTCACCTGCTCGAGTCCCTGCCTCGCGAAAAACGTACCTTTGTCTGGGAACTGGTTGATGCCGACCTGCAGGGTGATGTACTGCTCGACGTCAACGACGATATTCGCGAATACCTGATCCAGCAAATGGAGACCTCGGAACTGCTCGCCGCGACCGAAGGCCTTGAGGTCGATGACCTGGCTGACTTTATCCAGGACCTGCCAGATACGGTCATGCAACTGGTGCTGCAGTCCATGGGTACCCAGGATCGTCGCCGCCTTGAAAGTGTGCTGTCCTACCCGGAAGACACCGCCGGTGGCCTGATGAATACCGATACCATCACGGTACGGCCGAATAACACAATTGATGTTGTGCTGCGTTACCTGCGCCGCAGCCGTGCCGAGATCCCGGCCATGACCGACTTCCTGTACGTCGTTGATCGCCGCAACCATTATCTGGGGCGGATTGCACTCACCGACCTTTTGACACGTGAGCCGAGTATGGCGATTGGCGAACTCATGGATCCTGAAGAAAATGCCATTAAGGCTGATATGTCAGACAAGGATGTGGCCACCCTGTTCGAACAACGTGACCTCGTATCCGCACCGGTCGTCAATGACGAAAACGAATTGCTCGGGCGTATCACCATTGATGATGTCGTTGATGTGATCCGTGACGAGGCCGAACACTCATTGATGAGTATGGCCGGTCTGAGTGAAGAAGATGATATGTTCGCACCGGTCATTGCCAGTACCCGCCGACGAGCCCTGTGGCTCGGCGTCAACCTTGTCACCGCCTTCCTCGCCTCGTGGGTCATCGGCCTGTTCGATGCCACCATTGAGAAACTCGTTGCGCTTGCCATCCTCATGCCGATTGTCGCGAGTATGGGTGGCATTGCCGGCAGCCAGACACTGACGATTGTTATCCGCGGGATGGCACTCGGCCAGATCGGGGGCAGTAATGCCGGCCGCTTGATCACCAAGGAACTCGCCGTCGGTATGCTCAACGGCCTGCTATGGGCTGCCGTTGTGGCGATTGTTGCCATCGCCTGGTTCCAGGATTACCAGCTGGGCCTGATTATCGGTGCAGCAATTGTCATTAACCTCATCACGGCGGCACTGGCCGGCGCAACAATTCCGCTTGTGTTGAAAAAGATTGGTGCCGACCCGGCACTTGGTGGCGGTGTTGTATTGACCACGATCACCGATGTCATCGGTTTTATGACCTTCCTCGGCCTCGCTGCACTGTTCCTCGTTTAGGCATCATCCCAAATACCAGAAGGTTGAACCGCATCACAATCCAACCAATGACTTAATACTTTTAGGTTATTGTTCTGTACGACTATCAGAACTAGATTAGATGTCGATGGACAAGTTCCAGGGATGGACCAGGGATGGCTACGCGGTCGTGTTATTCTCCAGCCACGGTCATTTCTTCAAGCAGGAGTGAGCCCGTCCGGGTACTGCGCCGCAAATCAACATCCGTTCCGACAGCTACCATGTTGCGATACATATCATTCAGGTGTCCAGCGATGGTTATCTCGGCGACAGGATATTGAATAACACCACCTTCTACCCAGAATCCGGCTGCACCACGCGAATAATCCCCCGTTACCCCGTTAACTGCCGAGCCCATCAGTTCCGTTACTAGCAAGCCCGTGTCCATCTCCTTTAGCAGACCCTGAGCATCCAGCGTGCCCGGGTCAATCGTCAGGTTATGTACGCCACCGGCATTCCCGGTTGTTGTCATATCGAGGCGACGTGCCGAGTAACTGTCAAGCACATATCCCTGCAGGACACCCTCACTGACAATATCCCTCGCATGGGTCGATACACCTTCATTATCAAACGGTGCACTACCCAGTGCGCCTTTCAGGTGAGGTTGTTCATGGATACGAATATGATCCGCAAACACGGGTTCTCCGATCCTGTCCAGCATGAACGAAGCCTTGCGATACAGGCTGCTGCCACGCAGTGCCGTGACCAGGTGGCCCAGCAGGCTCGATGCAACCTCGGCCGCAAACAATACCGGCACCTTGCGTGTACTCAATTGCCGTGCCCCGAGACGTGCCAGGGTTCGCTCTGCAGCCTTGTTCCCAATGCTGGCCATATCCTCAAGCGCCGTTGCATCACGTGCCGAGCTGTACCAGTAATCACGCTCCATACCGTTGTCATCGCCCGCGATGACGGCACAACTTGCACTGTGGTAACTGCTCGAATAGCCGCCGAGGAAACCATTACTATTGCCGTACACGCGCAGTCCGCTATGACTCGAGATTGAACCACCTTCGGAATTTGTAATGCGTGGATCATACTCAAGTGCCGCGGCCTCGCAGGCAATCGCAAGGTCAACGGCCGCCGAGGTATCAATCACCCATGGATGATCCAGATCGAGATCAGGAACGTCCGTTGCAAGTTCAGACGGATCGGCAAGACCTGCATAGGGATCCTCGGCCGTATACCGTGCAATATCACAGGCCGCCTGTACCGTACTACGTATGCCCGCCTCTGAAGTATCCGTGGTACTTGCCGAACCCTTGCGATGACCGAAATACACGGTGATGCCCAGAGCATTGTCACGGTTATGCTCGACAGTTTCCGCTTCACCCATACGTGCGGTCACACAAAAACCGGTCTCTGCAGTGATCGCTGCTTCAACCGCGCTGGCACCGGCAGCCTTTGCGGCATCAAGTGCACGCGCAATCGTGCGTTCAAGTTCTGCTTGTCCCGGTAAACCGGCTTCTGCTGACTGTATTGCTGGCTGACTCATTCAATCAATTCCTGTTTATCATGTAATAACCCTGTCTGAGGGCATATAATGTGCGCTGTATAACGCAACAAGCAATAAAACCATTATGCCTGACGAAGACGACGAGTTTGAACTCCCGAGCAAATCACAGCGCAAGCGTGATATGCATGCCCTGTTCGACCTTGGGGCGAGTATGCTCGAGCTCTCATCTGGTCAACTCGACAAGCTGCCTCTGGACGACGCGTTACGTGAAGCCGTCGATACCTGCAAGACCATCAAGCAACATGGTGCCCGTAAACGCCAGCTCAAACTTGTCAGTAAACTCATGCGTGATGCCGATGCCGAGGGCATCCGTAATGGCATCGAGGCCTTCAAGGCCCCCCAACGTGAAGCCCTTGCGGAACTTCATGCTATTGAAAACTGGCGTGATCGGCTTGTCACCGATGGAGACCCGGTTCTAACCGAGTTCATCACTGCCTACCCTGATGCCGATCGACAGCAATTACGCCAGATCCTGCGTAATGCACGTCAGGAAAAATCCCCCGAACGTAGTAAAAAGGCAAAACGCGAGCTGTTCCAGCTCATCCGAAATCTCGTCAGCAGCTAAAATTCCAACTAAGCTGACTAAACTTAGTAAGCTGAGAAGCCTGGCTCAATATTAGTCTGAACGCAGCTGAGACAAGGCAAAAATGAACGAACAAGCGGATGCCCTGACCCGAAGGGTAGGGTACGCATAATGAAGCCTGAAGGGGTTCTATGCGCATAACACTTTTTAAAATCCAGCATTGTGAGTTCATTTTTCATCGTACTCCTCAATTAAATTATAAAAAGAGGGTGAACACCGTATCAGTAAGTTCAGCAATTTTGAGGTGGCTTCTAAAGTTCTTCCACAGCCGTTACGTAAACCACTTCACAGGCACCGGCCCCTGTGTCAGACCGGCTCATCGAAGTGCTCCAGTAAAACCCGCTGTCACTGCGAACGTTGACAAGCTTGCCGGTAATCTTCACCAGGCTGCCCTGCCGCACCGCACCGATCTGTTCCTCTACCTGCTCAGTCGCCGGAATCATGTGCATGTTCGAGCTGTGTCTGATCACGTCTGCGAGTGAAATCGTTGCGCGCTGCATATGCCAGGTATAAAACCGGACGCTCTGTTCAATATCGAGCCTGTCGATGACTGCAGTATCTGACATCGGTCCCCAACCCAGTGCAAGATCCAGCGGAGACAACTCGGCACTCGCATCGATGTAATACTTCTCGCGTGATAACACGCGTGCCTCAACAGTAAAATCTGCCTGTGGCAGGATCTCGTAACCTTTGTAATCAATCGGTTCCGCCGCGACAAGGTTGCGCTGCACGGGTGTACTTTTAACCAGCACACCCGGTGCATGTTCAATAACGCGGTTCTGATCGTGTTGCCAAAATCCGGCTACGATCAACACACTGAGCAGGATAATTTTTTTCACCGCGCTCCCACCACCGTTTTCGTCTAGTCGCTATTATCGTCCAGCCAAAGCGCCTCGACTTCCTCGTTACAATGAATATTGATCAATTTGTACGGATGTTCCGGGTTTTTCGGGTTCGCCTTCACCCGTAGCATGTGTTCAGGCAACCAGCCTTTGCTCACTGGACGGAAACCACTGTAGACCTGAAAACGCGCACCATCTTCAAGCTCAACAATCTTGCCATCTTCTTCAACAACGGCAACGATATGTCCCTGTTTCAGGCCTGGGTAATCAGCCATTATCAGGTACCTGTTCCACCTACGGTCATCGCATCGACTCGCAGCGTGGGTTGACCGACACCAACCGGTACACTCTGGCCTTCCTTGCCACAGGAACCAACGCCCGAATCGAGCTCAAGATCATTGCCGATCATGCTGATACGGTTCATCACATCAGGACCATTACCAATCAGGGTGGCGCCTTTTACCGGCGCGGTGATCTTGCCATTCTCAACAAGGTAAGCCTCGCTGGCAGAGAACACAAACTTGCCCGAAGTAATGTCAACCTGGCCACCGCCAAAATTGACTGCGTATAGCCCCTTGTCGATCGAGGCAATAATTTCTTCCGGATCGTGCTCACCGGCACGCATATAGGTATTTGTCATGCGAGGCATGGGCAGGTGACCGTAGGATTCTCGCCGACCGTTACCGGTTGACTCTACTCCCATCAGGCGTGCATTCATCTTGTCCTGCATGTAACCCTTCAAAATACCATCCTCGATCAGGACCGTTTCCTGGCTCGGTATACCTTCATCATCGATATTCAGTGATCCACGCCGATCCGGCAGGGTGCCATTATCCACAACAGTGACACCTTTCGATGCAACCTGCTCGCCAACACGGCCACTGAAAGCAGAACTGCCCTTGCGGTTAAAATCACCTTCAAGCCCGTGACCCACAGCCTCGTGCAACAGCACACCCGGCCAGCCTGGCCCAAGTACAACATCCATGGTGCCCGCAGGTGCCTCGATTGCATCGAGATTGACCACAGCCTGGCGCACGGCCTCTTCAGCAAAGCTCTTTGCTGCCTGTCGATCGATAAAATAACCATAGCTAACACGACCACCACCGCCGTGTGTGCCCTGTTCGCGTTTACCGTCCTGCTCGACAATGACCGTCACGTTCAGGCGCACAAGCGGACGAATGTCGCCGGCAAGCGTACCATCAGCTGCGGCGACCAGGACCGTATCATGAACACCGGAAAGGCTGACCATGACCTGGATAACGCGTGGATCAGCCGCACGTGCGGCCTCATCAGCCGCCTGCAGGAGGGCAACCTTTTCATCTGCACCAAGACTGGCGAGTGGATCAGCGGGCTTATACAACGCATGTCCCTGGCTGCGAGACCAGGCCTGTACCTGTTGCTGACCACCATCACGGGCGATTGCGCGTGCGGCATCTGCCGCCTGGCTCAATGCCGGGAGCAGGATCGCATCGGAATACGCAAAACCGGTTTTCTCGCCGCTGATGGCGCGTACGCCGACCCCCTGGTCGATGTTGTAGCGGCCATCACGGACGATACCGTCTTCGAGCGACCAGGATTCGTGACGACTCAACTGAAAGTACAGATCTGCGGCGTCAACATCATGCTGCATGAGCTGGTCGAGTACCTTTTGCAGGTCCTGTTCATCAAGACCGGCAGGTACGAGTAGTTGATTTTGGGCAAGTTCGAGTGATGTACTCATGGCAGTTTACACGGCATCCTTCGATGTTCAGTGGCAGGGAAATTTTCACGTACCTTGCTGACCTGTTCACGGTCAAGTTCTGCAAGAATGACGCCTGAACCACTCGGCAGATGATCCAGCACCTGCCCCCATGGATCAACAATCATACTGTCACCGTGCGTCTCACGACCGCTGACATGGAAACCACCCTGGTCCGCCGCTACAACGTAGCACAGGTTTTCCACTGCACGTGCACGCACCAGGACTTCCCAGTGAACCTTGCCCGTGGTGGCCGTAAAGGCCGAGGGCAATACGATCAGTTCCATCCCCGCATCCAGCATGTGTCGGAACAGTTCCGGGAAACGCAGGTCGTAACAAATAGCTATCCCCATCCTGCCAAACGGTGTATCAATCACGACAACTTCATCACCGGGCTCGATTGTCTCCGACTCTTTATAACTTTCATTGCTGGCATCGATATGCACATCAAACAGGTGAATCTTGTCGTAGCGCGCAACACGTTCACCCTTGTCATTAAAGACCAGGCAGGCAGAACGTACGTGCCCTGCATCATTGCCCTGCATCGGTACCGTACCGCCGACAATCCAGACCCCGTGCCTGGCTGACTCCTGTGCGAGGAAGTCCTGCATAGGCCCTTCACCATCAGCCTCGGCTAATTTCAGCTTATCGGCTTCGGTCTGGCCTAGGAAAGCAAAGTCCTCTGGCAAAACGACCAGTTGTGCACCGCTTGTAACGGCATCACCGATTAATCGGCCTGCTTCAATCAGGTTTGCATTGATATTCGGCCCCGAGGCCATTTGGATTGCTGCTACGTAACTCATTCGTGCTCACTCAACGATTTTCTAACAATAACTCAATCTGATCTGCCCTGGCACTGCCCGGCCGCATATCCATAGATGCGGCATCGATACCCAGTGCAATCAACCAGACATGCAACTCTTCAGCCCACAGGCTGCCCTCTTCACCCCCCGGGAATCGAATGACCAGCCGCGTGTCAGGGGCAGCCAACAAACGACGAACCGCTTTCCGGACTGGCGACATTGATGCGACGCTAGCGCCCGTACGCGGCCGTGCCCACATCTCGGCATCCAGTATCTCAACCTTCTCGGTAGCCGCCTCAAACGTGGCCTCTACGGCCAGGGATGGCATGGCAACAAGGACAAAAACGATAAAAAACAACTGTCTCATTGTTCCTGATTCTAGCACACTCGGAAACCTGTACGGCCTGTATATCAGCCCAAAAACTGCTTCATTGGCTACCCGCTTCTGTCTCGGTTGCAGCCCGTTCCTTGCCGCGAACATATTTTTCGACCTTAGGCTCATCCCAGCTGCCGGTCACCGTGTACTGGTAACTCGCGATATCACCAATTGCGCCACCGAACACCTTGTCCAGTGCGTATACACTGACACCGGCTAACGGCCCACCCAATAATGCACCGGCAAGTGGCAGACTCCCGGTCACGTTTGGCGTCACCGTAATCAGCTGGTCATAATTACGGCCACCCAGGTCGGTGACACCGATGACTTCGATACGTGCAGATGGGCCTTCAAGAAAAAGATCCGAGGTATGTGCATCGCCCTGTTCCACGGCAAATTTGCCTTTAATACGGTCAAAGGTGAAACCGCGTTTAAATACATCACTGAAGTCCAGTGTCAGGCGACGCGGCAGGGTCTGTAAACTCAACAGGCCGAAGATTCGCCCCGCCCCCGGACTGATATCAAGTAACTGACCATCCCTGATATCAATACTTATGGTGCCGTTCAGCTTGCCGGTAGAAAATTCCAGTGGCCCACCCTGCCACTCCAGTTGTGCCTTGTTGCGGCTCTTGCCCGCTTCAAATCCGGCGGCGTAACCAAGTTCGGCAAGCAGGTCACTCAGATCTTTTGTTTTCAGTTTCGCGCGTAACCGGGTCACCTGCTGTTCCGCTTCAAGTTGCCAGTCACCACTGGCCGTGAACAACAATTCTGGCCCCTCAATTTTCAGGTGCTCCATAAACAGGCCGGCATGACTGCGTTGCGCCATCATCGACAACTCACCAAGCTCAGCGCCATCAAACTCAAACTGCCTGACCTTCAGATCCAGACCCGGCCACTGGCGGGGGTCATAGCTCGTCGACGATATCTCGTCCTGCAGGCGATCCATTTTCAGGTAATCAAGATCGACTTTGATCGGCGTCACCGAGTAGTCATAGGGAATTCGCATCGAACCGCGTGCCCGATCAGCATCGAGTTGTCCCTGCCAGTAGTTGTCCTCACGGTTCATTGCGAGTTGTTTAATGTTGAATGTCGACCCCAGCATGTCCAGCCTGTTGACCTGCACATCCATACCATATAACCACTCCAGCGCCTTATTTTCCTGGGCTGCCTCATCCGTTACTGTCAGGGTTTTGATAAAGGCCAGCCAGTTATCCACTGACAACGTATCGAGTTGACCGGTGATATACAGCCCATCAGAATCTGTCGTGATCGGGATGGCCTCGCCAAACGCCAGTGTGCTGCGCACATATTCAAGTCCCTTGTCTGTATGCCTGAAATCAACCACGGCACTGGCATCACTGCCGAAATTTACATCGAGCTGGAGTATTTCCTTTTCAGAGAGCAGTGTTTGTAAACGTAGCGACTTGTTTTCATCTGTCGGTTTTGCAAAAGGCGCTGGCAATTTCAATTCAGTGCCGAGCAATTCAGAACTCATCTCGAAGATTGCTGGCCGTGGTGTCTCCCCTGGTTTCTGGATGAACAGGCGTGCCTGCCAGTCCGCTGCACCTTCAGATATCCATGGAATATCAGCAGAGATGTGCTCTGTGAGCATAGCATTCAAATCGATATTGCCTGCCAGGGTCATGGCCAGCGACACATCATCGTTATCGCCATGCGTGACGTCCAGGCTGACCGGTGAACCAAACAGTTCTGCCACCAGTCCCTTGCCCTTCAGTCCATCATTACTGATGCTGACCTCACCCTTGAGATGTTCAAGCCTGATGGCCTGTCCCTGCAAGCCGAGTGATGCATCAGCAAACTGTGCCTTACCCGTCACCGTGCCATCCCCGGTCAGGACAGGAATGTCGATAGCAAGCTGCATGGCGATACGACCTTCCGGATCCAGGCGCCTGATTTTCTGTGCATAGTCATCTGTCAGACCAGTCTTTAGCAGGTACTTGAGCACATCGTCACTGCTTGCCTCAACATGACCTTTAATTTCAAGCAGCATGTCATCAATAATCAGGTCATCAATATGCGCAGTGACATCATGGACCTTTGCACCAAGGATGCGACCTGACTTGCCAATGATATGCATGCTCTTGCCACTGAAGATCACCTCACCCTGCATTTCGCTGATGACAGGCCAGCCCGGTTCATAATCAAGTACCGCGTCAACGACATCAAAACGAACTTCGAAACGCCCCTCGCCTTTCTCAAACGGGAATTTTGCCAACGGACCACGCACGACCACTTTGCCGCTGGGTGAGGTGCCCTGAACAATCGATTTATCGAGCCAGTCGATCGTGCTTTGCTGAATAATCGCGACCGGCAGGTACTTCGGAGTACGCTTGCCTACGCCATTTTTAAAATCTGCGAATAACTCAATAAATGGTTCACTGCCATCTGCGGGGAGCAGCAGGCTAAACTGGCTACGCAGGCTGATATCAGGGTTACTGACTTCAATTGCATCCGACCGTACCGACCAGCCTTCTGCCTCCTTCTGCCACTCCAGGCTGGCATTGAGGCTGTCGAACTGCATGACCTCACGGAACAGGCTGGTCATGTCAAAACTTGCCCTGTTACTGCTTGCTATCAGGCTGCCACCATTATTATCAGCCTGCAGCTTGCCCGATAGCCCTGCAAAACCTGGCCAGTCACCGTCAGCCTGTGTGGTCAGGTTCGAGTAGTCTGCTTCGATATGCCAACGTTGAGGATCTGCTTCGTTCAGCGAAGCAAGAAACGAAACATTGCGCAGTTCGGCATCCGGGCGCAGGCCCTTCAGTCGCGTATGGATGGAGTCATCAATAGCACGGTGCCAATACACAAATGGCAATACGTCCGCCAGGCGCACATAGCCGGCAACGGCGACATAACGCTGTGTCTCGAGATCACCAATGATGGCCACTTCCGATTCTGGCCAGCGCTGATCGCCCACGCCCGGCACCAGCCCGGAAAGCTGAAGTCGCCACTCGTTCTTGTCGTACTGCCATGAGAATGTTGATTGCAGGCTGGTGAGTGGCACTGCCTCAACACCTTTAGCTGAAAATTCAAGCTCAGTGAGACTGACATCACCTTCAAGTCGTTTTAGTTTTCCATCCTGCCACGTTCCCCATGCCTCGACATCGGTCTTCGCTGCAGTCAGTCTGCTTGCTTCTGGGAGACGCGCACGTAGGGGCGACGATACAGTCAACTGCTCACCCTTGGCGTAGAATTCTCCTTGCCAGGCAGACAGGTCATCGGCCGCCCCCCGCATGTCGAGTGCAAACTGAATGTGCTTACCCCAGGCATCCGGCAACACGGTATCGCCATCAATCTGGTGGTAATCACCCTGGTTTTTCAGCCTGAAATTTACTTCACTGAATACGAGCCCCGTGTCGCCCAGTACCTCGTCACTCCAGGTAATGCGGCTAGATTCAATACCCAGGTTGGGCTGGCGTAATACCCATTGTAAAAACTGTTGTGAATGTTGCCTGCCTTTCTGTTGCTTGCCATTGCTTAGCCCCTCAACACTGATACTGCTGTCCTGTTGGCGTGTTATCGACAACTCGATACCACTCATGGTGAAACTCGAGGGGACAAAGTCCTGCTTGCGGACAGAATCAATCAGGTTGATCCCCATTCGCGCATGCGCGAACTGGAACTGAATCTTTTTACCTTCAGGATCGTAAAGCCGTACATCCGAAAATTTCAGCTGCGGTTCAAAACCGCGCCAGTGTGCCTGCATATCGGCGACCTTGACCGGTTGCCCGGCATACTCGCTCAATGCCTGCTCTGCTTCAACGCGGTAATTCTCCGCCAGAGGCAGCAGGATCCGGGTAAGCGTAAGGAGTACAGCCGTCAGCACCACTACCCCGGCAAAACTGTACCAGAGCATACCTGTCAAACAGCGCATGACGGATTTTAATGACACTTTAATTAAACCTGTTTTCCACAATATTGCGTAGTACCCTGGCATGCAGGCCGTTACATCAGCACCACATCGTACTGCTCTTGTGTGTAGAGTGATTCAACCTGTAACTTGATAGGCTTGCCTATGAAATCCTCAAGTTCGGCGACACTGGTTGACTCTTCATCCAGTAGGCGCCCAACGACCTCTTGCGAGGCCAGCACAAGAAAGTTCTGTGCCTCGTACTGACGCGCCTCACGGATAATCTCACGGAAAATTTCGTAGCAGACAGTTTCTGCAGTGCGTAATGAACCGCGCCCATTACAGGTAGGACACTCTTCACAGAGGATATGTTCCAGTGATTCGCGGGTACGCTTGCGCGTCATCTCGACCAGCCCAAGTGCGGATACCTGGCTGACATGACACTTGGCATGATCGCGGTCGAGATATTTTTCCAGGGTACGCAAAACCTGGCGCTTGTGTTCCTCATCGACCATATCGATAAAGTCGAGAATAATCATGCCGCCAAGGTTACGTAGTCGCAGTTGCCGGGCGATCGCAAAGGTTGCCTCAAGGTTGGTCTTGAAGATCGTTTCTTCGAGGTTGCGGTGGCCAACAAAGGCACCGGTATTGACGTCGACCGTCGTCATCGCCTCGGTCTGGTCAATAATCAGGTAACCACCGGACTTCAGTTCAGCGCGTTTTTCGAGTGCCTTGTGAATTTCATCTTCAACCGAGTAAAGGTCAAAGATCGGTCGCTCTCCAGGGTAGTACTCGATGCGATCAGCGACCTCGGGAATAAACTTGTGTGCGAACTTTTGCGCACGTTCATACGTCTCACGCGAATCAATGCGTATTTTCTCGATCTCCGGGCTTACAAAATCACGCATCATGCGCATCGCAAGTGGCAGGTCTTCATGGATCAGGCTGGCCGTAGGTTCACTGCGCATGCGTTCACCTATCGATGTCCACATACGATTCAGGTACTTTACATCTGCAACAATCTCTTCCTGGCTGACACCTTCCGCAGCTGTTCGGACGATATAACCACCACTGTATTCATCCTTCGCAATGTCTTCGATAATTTCACGCAGGCGATCACGTTCTTCCGGCTCTTCAATCTTTTGCGAAATACCGATGTGCTCAACGGCCGGCATGTAGACAAGGAAACGGGACGGGATCGATATCTGTGTGGTTAGCCGGGCTCCCTTGCTACCAAGTGGATCCTTGATGACCTGGACGCAAATCTCCTGCCCTTCACTAACAAGGCTATTGATGGAGTCGAGGCCATGACTTTCACCACTGGACTCATCCTCGACGAGAATATCGGAGGCATGCAGGAAGGCCGCCCTTTCCAGGCCAACATCAATAAACGCGGCCTGCATGCCGGGCAGCACGCGCGATACCTTGCCCTTGTAGACGTTACCCACCAGCCCGCGCTTGGCAGCGCGCTCGATATAAACCTCCTGTAAAACACCGTTTTCAACCAGTGCAACCCGTGATTCATTCGGGGTTACATTAATCAGAATCTCACTACTCATTACGGCTCACGTCCTGTCTATATATTCTTTATTATTAGTCACATAATAGCACCCGCATGTGACAGGATCAGGGTTAAAACAGGGGAATATTGAATTCTTCCAGCAACTGCGCGGTTTCGTATAGCGGCAGCCCCATGACACCACTGTAACTTCCGTGTAACTCCTTGATAAATATCGCAGCATGCCCCTGCACGGCGTAGGCGCCCGCCTTGTCGAGCGGTTCACCGGTCGCAACATAATCATGACATTCCTGCTCGCTGAACTTTCGAAATGTGACGGTACTGCAGTTCAACCGCAGCGCTTCCTTGTCCCCCTGCACGAGTGCGACTGCCGTCATAACAACGTGACTACGCCCGGACAGCTCCATTAGCATATCCCTTGCATCTGCCGCATCGGCAGGCTTGCCAAGAATCATACCGTCGACGACGACAACCGTGTCGGCGCCCATGACCGGGCAGGTCTGGTCACTTAACTGCCAGCCCACACGCGCCTTGTCCAGTGCCAGGCGCTGAACAAATTCCTCGGCCTGTTCACCCGACGCAACCACCTCGGGTACATCCGCGACAAGCACACTGAAGTCGATTCCGAGTTGATGTAGCAGTTCACTGCGGCGGGGCGATTGGGATGCAAGGTAAATTCGCGGCTTATTCATATCAACCGACCTTTGCTTTTTTCTTGACAGGATTTACATGATGAACACGATTCAAATCCCATCATTCTCAATACACCCGTTTCTGTTCCGGGTGTAATTAATATCCTGTTAATCTTGTTAATCTTGTTAATCTTGTTAATCATGTCTAATGATTTTATGCGCGATGGTAAGGGTGATTGGTGAGCAGCGACCAACCGCGGTAAAGCTGCTCAGCCAGTACTACGCGAACCAGTGCATGTGGCAGGGTCAGTGCAGACAATGACCACAACTGATCGGCACGTTGCTTGACCGCCGGGCTAAAGCCGTCAGCACCGCCGATTAGCAGGGCAACATCACGGCCATCGTGGCTCCAGTTGCCCATATTCGTGGCGAGTTGTTTTGTATCCCAGTGCTTGCCGTGTTCATCCAGTGCAATCACATGGCAGTCCTTTGGCAGGGCCTGAAGCAGGCGCTCAGCCTCCTCTTCCATGGCACGTTTCGGATCGCTGCTCTTGCTGCGACGACCGGGCGCAAGCTCTTTCAACTGCGGGCTGTATTCTTTTGGCAGGCGCTTGATATATTCGTCGTATCCGGTGCTGACCCAGGCAGGCATCTTCTGCCCGATTGCCAGGATATGGATACGCACTGGTTTGCCTAGACGTCCAGCGGGTGTTCAGGGGATGCTGTCTCACCCTCAGCATCCGGGTCAACCGCCCAGAGCTTCTCGAGGTTATAAAAGTCACGTATCTGCGGCACCATGATGTGAACAACAACATCGCCAAGATCGATAAGCACCCACTCACCGGGAGATTCACCTTCAACACCCAGCGGCATAAAACCGGCATGTTTGGCCTTCTCGATAACGTTATTGGCGAGCGCATTGACCTGACGCGTCGTGTTGCCACTGGCAATGATCATCGTGTCGGTAAAACTGCTGCGCCCCGCGACATTGAGTTGACGTATATCCTCTGCCTTGATGTCTTCAAGGGCATCTATGACGACGCGGCTGACTTCTTCAACGTGCTGACTGCTTGCTTGATTCATTGATAAAACCTGTGTTGCTGTATGTAGTGCCAAACGGCACCGGGTAATAAGTGTTGGGCTGATTCACCGCTCTGCAGTAAGGCGCGAACCTGGCTCGCCGATATCGATAAGGGACAAACCGGCCCTTTCAAAATTGCGCCTGCCCTGCCCTCGGGAATTCCACTGACAAGACGCTGCTGCAGGACATTCGCCAGCTCACCCTCGGCAACCAGTGCCTCACCCGGGCGACCCACGACGACAATGTGTGCCAGCTCAAACAGGCTCTGCCACTGCTTCCATTCGAGCAGGCCATTAAACGCATCCGAGCCAACGATAAAAAACAATGCCGCATCTTCATGTTCGCTACGCAGCTCACGCAGTGTATCGACGCTGTACGAACGCCCGGTGCGCTTCAGCTCCCGGTCATCAATAGACAGACCCGGCTCTTCTGCAACCGCAGCCTGTAACATCGCCAGGCGGTGCTCCGGGTTGACCTGTGGTCTATCCCGGGTCGGTGATTGCCAGCAAGGTATAAGGCGCAACTCATCCAGCCCGAGTTGCTGTTTGCACGACCGTGCGACCTCCAGGTGGGCGTTATGCACCGGGTCAAACGTTCCACCCAGGATCCCGATACGGATCATGTGCGCACAACCGTTTTATCAGCTGCGTATATGACCATCACCAATAACGATATACTTCTGCGACGTCAGTCCCTCAAGTCCAACAGGACCGCGAGCATGGATCTTATCGGTACTGATCCCGATCTCTGCACCAAGACCATATTCAAAACCGTCTGCAAAACGTGTCGAGGCATTAATCATCACCGAGCTTGAATCAACCTCGCTGATAAACCGCCGTGCACGACCGATATCGTCGGTCAGGATCGACTCGGTATGTCCCGAGCTGTGCGCATGAATATGGTCAATGGCACTATCCATATCGGCGACCACGCGTATCGACAGGATTGGCGCGAGGTATTCCTCGTCCCAGTCAGCCTCGGTTGCAGCAATCGCAACCGGCAGGATTGCACAGGTCTTTTCACAACCGCGCAGCTCTACACCAGCCGCAGCGTATTGTTCGGCAACAACAGGCAGTATCGTCGCGGCAATAGCCTCGGCGACGAGCAGTGTCTCCATCGTGTTACAGGTACCATAGCGCTGAGTCTTGGCGTTCACAGCTACGGCCACGGCCTTGTCGAAATCGGCCTTGTCATCGATGTAGACGTGGCAAACACCGTGCAGGTGTTTGATCACAGGCACGCGTGCCTCGCTGGTAATACGCTCAATCAGTCCCTTGCCACCACGTGGCACGATGACGTCGACAAATTCACTCATTGTGACCAGTTCACCGACCGCGGCACGGTCCGTGGTTTCGATGACCTGCACCGCATCCTGAGGCAGACCGGCTGTATCGAGGCCGCTGCGAACACATGCTGCAATCGCCTGGTTCGAATGCATGGCCTCTGAACCACCACGAAGAATCGTGGCATTGCCTGACTTCAGGCACAGCGCAGCCGCATCGGCGGTCACATTCGGCCGCGACTCGTAGATGATGCCAATGACACCCAGTGGTACACGCATCTTGCCGACCTGGATACCACTCGGACGGTAATTCATGTCTTCGATCTCACCAATCGGATCAGGCAACGCAGCGATCTGGCGCAGTCCCTCGGCCATGCCGTCGATACGCTCATCGTTCAGTTCAAGACGGTCGAGTAATGCTGCATCGAGGCCGTTGCTACGACCCGCATCCATATCCAGTTTATTTGCAGCAAGCAGCTCTGCACGCGAGGCAAGCAGCGCATCGGCAATTGCGTTCAGTGCGGTATTTTTCTGACCGGTGTTGGCGCGTGCCATATGGCGTGATGCCGCACGTGCGCGCATACCGAGTTCGCGCATGTAGGCGGCAACATCGTCGGTCTGTGTCTGTGTTACGTTTGTTTGCATAATCTGTTCTTCAACGTTCATCGCTATCCATTAACTGGCCGACTGTTGTGCGACACTGCGTTGCAGTTTCGTCGCGACATCGAGTCCTGCCAAGGCAAGGCATAATTGTAACAATTCATCCCATACATTACCCGTGGCCTGGCCCTTGATGAGCCGGTCGATACGTCCTGCAGCGACCAGCAAGGCCTGCCAGCGACGTGGCCCAAACCGCATAAGTGCCTTCTTAATCAGAACCTTACGCTTCTGCCAAACACGGTAACGCGTCATCACCTGGTCAACACGGGATGCCTCCGGTCGTCCCCGGCCCTCGGCACATTCTGTCGCCATACTGGCCAGCGAGCGGCATTCGCGCGTCAAAACCCACAAAACAAGTACCGGTTCGACACCTTCTTCACGCAATCGATTCAGCATGCGCTGGGTGTAGGCGGCATCGCCACCAAGTGCAGTATCAACAAGACGGTAGATGTCGAAGCGGGCATTATCGGTCACCGCGTCATCGATATCATCGACGGTGACCGGGCCGCTGCCGTGCAGCAGCTGCAGTTTGTCGACCTCTTGCGCCGCTGCGAGCAGGTTACCTTCAACACGCTGGGTGAGCAGCTCAACCGCGGCGGCATCCGGTTGCATACCATTGGCACGCATGCGTCCACCGACCCAGCCGGTCAGGTGCTGACTGTCCAGTGGCCAGATTATGATTGACTGTCCAAGTCCATCAAGCGCCTTGTACCATTTCGTTTTCGGTACAGAGGCCTCGAGCTTGCCAGTAATGATCAATAGCACGGTGTCTTCAGGCGGGCGTTCGGCCCAGGCTTCCAGTGCCTTGCGACCGGCTGTGCCTGGTTTACCCGTTGGCAGGCGAAGTTCGATGAGGCGCTGCTCGGCGAACAGAGACATGGTGTCGCCGGCATCAAGCAGGTTGTTCCAGTCAAAAGCCTTATCGACATGCATGACCTGGCGTTCAGCAAAACCCTTGTCACGTGCAGCCTTGCGGATCGTATCCGCGGCCTCCTGGACAAGCAGGATTTCATCTCCGCTGAGGATGTAGACAGGGGCGAGGTCGCCCTCAAGATGGGAATCGAGTTGCGCGGCGTTAAGTTTCATTAACCACGGTAGGTCTGCAGACGACGCAGGATCTGTGCGGCCAGGTCACGCTCCATATCCTTTTTCAGACGGGCTTCTTCATTGCCCTTGCCCAGCACGCGATCACGGTCAAAGGTAAAATCACGTAACTGGCGTAACTGTTGTGAGGCAAGCAGCACCTTGCCACTGCGATCCAGCAGGGTGACATTCAGTGAGTACTGCAATTCGTACTCGTTCACCTTGCCTGACACCGCATTCACCGATAATAGACGACGATTGTAATCAGGTTTTTCGATCTTGAGGATGGCACTGGCCGAGGTCGGACTCTCAACGACCTCAACGCCCTGACTGCGCAGACTGCGCGTCAATGCAGTGCCGAGCGTGGAGTACTGTGAAACCCCCTTGATATGGATACGTTGCAGGTCAGCGGCCAGGTTTACATCTCCACGCAGGTGGAAGCCGCAGCCGGCCAGCAGCAACAGCATAGATACAACAAGTAATCGTAGTGCGTTCATAGTCTCTCCCGTGCCGACAAAGTTATCACGACACAACGATATTCACCAGTCTGCCCGGCACGACAATGACCTTGCGGACGGTCTTGCCATCGGTATGACGGTTTACATTTTCATCACCCAGTGCCTGCTGCTCAATGGCATCCTTGTCGGCATCTGCCGGCACGTTGATCTTGGCGCGCAATTTACCGTTCACCTGCACCACGAGCTCGATCTCATCCTGCACAAGTGCGGCCTCGTCCGGCACCGGCCAGGCAGCCTCGAGCACGGCCCCGTCACGGCCCCAGCTCTGCCACAGGCTGTGACAGGCATGCGGCACAATCGGTGCGAGTACACGCACGACCATGTCGATGCCCTCGGCATACAGGGCGCGCGCAGCATCACTGCTGTCAGTGGCGATATCGCCAAGCAGGTTGACCATCTTCATGCCCGCCGCGACAACTGTATTGAAGTGGTACTTCGCCACGTCACGGTTTACCTGTACGAGCAGGCTGTGCAACTCGCCACGTTGTTTCTTGATGGCGCTGTCAGCCGTCGTCCAGTCGACTGATGGAACGTCCTGCATGTCGATGTCTGTCGCCAGGCGCCAGAGTTTTTTCAGGAATCGTGAAGCCCCTTCAACGGCATCGTCATTCCATTCCAGTGACTGCTCGGGTGGCGCTGCAAACATTGTAAATAGGCGCACCGTATCGGCACCGTATTTCACGATCAGTGACTGCGGGTCAACGGTATTGCCCTTCGACTTCGACATCTTGCTGCCGTCCTTGAGCACCATGCCCTGCGTGAGCAGCTTTTTAAACGGCTCGTCGCCCTTCACCAGCCCCTCATCACGCATGAGTTTATGGAAGAAGCGTGCGTACAACAGGTGCAGAATGGCATGTTCTATCCCGCCCACATACTGGTCCACGGGTGTCCAGTAGCTGGCATGCTCATCGAGCATTGCATCCTCACTGGCGCGGCTCGCGTAGCGTGCGTAGTACCAGGACGATTCCATGAATGTGTCAAACGTATCGGTTTCGCGCTCGGCCTTGCCACCACATTCCGGGCAGGTCGTCTCAAAGAACTCCGGCATCTTCTTGATCGGTGAACCGATGCCGTCAAAATCAATATCCGTCGGCAACTCAACCGGCAGCTGGTCTTCAGGAACGGGTACCTCGCCACATGACGGGCAGTTAATCATCGGGATCGGCGCGCCCCAGTAACGTTGTCGTGAAACGCCCCAGTCGCGAAGGCGGTAATGCACCTGGACCTTACCCTTACCCTCACCTTCAAGGTGGGCGGCTATCGCATCAAACGCGGCGTTGAAATCCAGGCCGTCAAACTGGCCGGAGTTCACACACGCGCCCTTGTCAGTAAACGCAGCCTCGCTGATATCAGCATCGCTGTCATCGCCTGGCTTGATGACCTGTTTAATAGCCAGGCCGTATTTCTGGGCAAATTCAAAGTCACGCTGGTCATGTGCCGGCACGGCCATGACCGCACCTTCACCGTAGCCCATGAGCACGAAGTTGGCGGCAAACACGGGCACTTGTTCACCCGTGATCGGATGTGTGGCCTTCAGCCCCGTATCGACACCTTTCTTCTCCATCGTCTCCATCGCGGCTTCCGAGGTCTCCATGACCTTGCACTCCTCGATAAATGCCGTCAGTTCAGGATTGGACTCAGCCGCTTGCAGGGCCAGCGGGTGTTCCGGTGCAACTGCAACATAGGTAACACCCATGAGCGTATCCGGGCGTGTCGTGAAGACCTTGAGCGGCTCAGCATTGACCTCGAAGACCACCTCTACCCCTTGAGAGCGGCCGATCCAGTTACGCTGCATGGTGCGCACCTGCTCCGGCCAGCCATCAAGTTTGTCGAGATCGTTCAACAACTCGTCGGCATAATCGGTGATCTTCATGAAATACTGCGGTATCTCCTTGCGCTCGACCTTTGTATCGCAACGCCAGCAGCAACCGTCAATGACCTGTTCATTGGCAAGCACCGTCATATCATGTGGACACCAGTTCACTGGTGCAGTCTTCTTGTAGACCAGGCCTTTCTTGAACAGCCGCGTAAACAACCACTGCTCCCAACGGTAGTACTGCGGGTGACAGGTCGCGAGCTCGCGGGACCAGTCGTAGCCGAAGCCGAGGCGTTGCAACTGGCCACGCATGTAATCGATGTTCTCGTAGGTCCACTTGGCCGGTGGCACATTGTTCTTGATCGCCGCATTCTCAGCAGGCAGACCAAACGCATCCCAACCCATTGGCTGCAGGACATTCTTGCCACACATACGCTGGTATCGGCTGATCACATCACCGATGGTGTAGTTACGCACATGCCCCATATGCAGTCGCCCGGACGGGTATGGGAACATCGATAGGCAATAGAATTTCTCGCGTGATGGATCTTCCATCGCGCGGAAACTGTCATTGTCCTGCCAGTAGTGCTGGGCAGCCTGCTCGACTTTCTCGGGGTGGTAAGGTGTCTTGTCCATTGCTTTGTACGGCCACTTATCAAAGGGCGTAAGGATACCGCAGCGTGAATGGCCCCCACAACTGTAACGATGCAGAATTGAAGGTAAAAAAGCCCCTGATTGACCCCACCGTCCTGATTAGGGCATGCTGAACGTATCTGAACAGTTTTCACCTGGAGAACCACCATGACTGACAAACCGATGCTCAGCGTCAAGCTCATCGAGGCCTACAACACCGCACTGCATGCCATGCATGATGCCGTGGTCAAGGCCGGTGACAAACTCAAGCCAACCCTCGAGGAGCGTATCGAACAGGTCTCGGCACTCGAAGAGCTTGGTCGTGAAGAGGCCGAGACGGTCAGAAACTACCTGCGCAGGGATATCAAGGATGCTGCTAACTGGCTGGCAGAAAATGGTGATGAATTAAAGGACTGGCTGAAATTTGATATCGACCTGGTCGAGTCGCGACTGTTTGATGCGCTTGCCAATGTCGCTGATCACACGACGCTGGAACTGAAAGAACTCGAAGAACAGGCCACCCTGGTCGGGGAATGGCATACGGGTGAGATCGCCGGGATCGGCACACTTGTCTGTAAGGAATGTGGTGAGCACCTGCACTTTCACAGCACCGGTCACATACCTCCGTGCCCGAAATGCCACGCGACCAAATTCAGGCGCAGCCACGAGTAGCATAATGGCGTCGACAAGGGCATTTATTTTGTATCCTCAAAACCTAACGCAAAGGCGCGAAGACGCAGAGAACGCAAAGTAAGGCATGAAATAGCGTCATTCCGGCGCAGGCCGGAATCCAGTAAAACTTATTTAGGCTGCGACATAGAACGGATGCCGGAATACGTCCAGCATGTCGGTAGAAGCACTTATCAATATTACTCGTCATACTGACGAACGCCAGTATCCATAGCTATTTTTCAAAAGACAATGGATTCCGGCTTTTGCCGGAATGACGGTGTAAGGTAGATGGTGTTGGAGTTGCTTAGCTACTAAGGCTCATCTTATTCCCGTTAGGGAAACGACAAGGCCTTAACGCATCTCCCACTGTTCAACTTCAAGCTGCCTGATATCACGGTTAAGCACCTCGAACTTGAAATTCCCCCCGGCGAGCTTGCGCTCAAAGATCATGCGGTCGAAGCCGCCGTTGATCAGGATGCCCTGCTTCTCAACACCATTCTCAGTGACGATGCGGAATTTCTGGCCAATGAATTTATTGGCTTCGGAGATACTGACCGGGTTGAATACCCTGACTTTCTCAAGTTGAGGATCGGCCTCGATGGCCTCTTTTTGTCGCTGCGCTTCCAACTGGTCAGCATACTCAACAGAGGCTGCAGCCTGTTCATTCTTGATGCGCAGCTCCTCGGACAGGGTTGCGATTTCACGCTCTTCCGGGGTCATCAGGTCATCGTCGTCGATCACCGTTGTTGACTCTTTACCGGTGAATATTTCGATCAGGCGTTGCTCCATACGCCTGTCAATCTCTTCCTGTGTAATCTCACCGCGTTGCAGCTGCTGCCCCATTTCACCCGCTTCCATTACCAGGGTCATCATCGGGTTAAACATGATAACTACGAGAAGTATCGATGAGACAAGGTTAATGAGAAACGGCTTTTTTGCATGCTCCCAGCGCATGATGACAAACACCAGCCAGACAAGGGGTACAAACAGGATACCAATCCCCCACAGGACATGCTGTTTGAATCCCTCAACAACCAGCCAGAGGAAACTCAGTGTCGCAATCAGTAATAGAATAGCTGCAAGAAAAGCCATGGCCCGACTCCCTTATCATTGGGTTGATTGTTTCGGTTCGCTTATTGCTACCTAGTATAGATGTTTTTATTAACTTTAATAGCCGCAGACGGGATGTCATGCCGAACGCTGCCTGCGCAGCAACAAACCACCCCCCAGAAGTAATAAAGTCAGTATGATCAGGACTGGCAGGTTGCCATGCTGGCTGTACAGGGTGGTACCCTGCATCGGCTGGACCTGGCCACGCAGCACCTGCACCGAGAACGACGGTGCACGATGGCTCACCTCGCCGCGGTGATCGACAATGGCCGAAATACCGGTGTTCGTCGCACGCAGCAGGGGCCGTGCCGTTTCGCGCACCCGCATACGCGCCATGGAAAAGTGTTGTGGCGGGGCCAGTGAATCACCAAACCACGCATCGTTACTGATATTTATGAGCAGGGTCGCATCCGCAGCCACCGGCGCGAGCTCCTCACCAAATACAATCTCGTAACAGATCGACAGTGCCGCCTTTTGACCTGCTACCTCAAGGGGTGCTTGCACACCACCGGAGGAAAAATCTGACAACGGCACATTAAAGATACCGCCGATGACACGCAATACGCTTGCGAATGGAACAAACTCTCCAAACGGCACCAGGTGGCGTTTATGGTAAACATCAAACTGCTGGCCAAGTGCAATCGCGCTGTTGTAGTAACGTGGTCGCTCCTGGTTATCAGTGACTTGTTTGATTGGCGCACCAAGTAACAGGTCAACGTCTTTGTCACGTAATTCCTTCAGGATATCGCTGACGTAATTGTCCGCCACCTGGTGATAGAAAGCAGGTATTGCTGTCTCCGGCCAGACAATCAGATCGCTGTCGAGATTCTCAAGCGTCAGCTCCTCGTACAGGCTCATTGTCTCGGCGCGCCGCTCGGGACGGAATTTATCATTCTGATCGACGTTGCCCTGGATCAGGCTGACATTAAGTGGCTGCCCTGTCGGCTGCGCCCATTCGATTCGCTCGAGCGCCCAGCCCCCTGCCCAGACCGCAAACACGACTGACAGTAGCCATGGTCGCTGCCGTGCATAGACAAACACGGTCACGACACTGAACATAAGCAGCAGGCCAATACCGTACACACCGATCACCGGTGCATACCCCACCAGGTAAGTGTCGATTTGTGTATAACCGATATTCAGCCACGGGAAACCTGTGAACAGCGTACCGCGTAACCATTCCAGGCCGGTCCACAGTGCAGGGGCGATCAACAACATCGCCAGTGGCGATTCAAATACCCTGAACCTTGCCAGCACACCTGCGAACAGTGCAGGAAACAGCGCCAGGTAGGCGACCAGCAAAACGGTAAGAAACAGCGCAAGGGGTAACGGGGTATGGCCAAACTCGTGGATACTAATGACGACCCACGAGGTGCCAGCACCGAACATGCCGAAACCAAATAAAAACCCGCGCCAGAGTGCCCGGCGCGGGCTTATATCCTGTAGCAACCATAACAGGGCGTACAGCGCGATAAGTGTCGCAAGCAGGAAGCCAAACGGTGCGTAACCAGCAACAAGCAGGACACCGGCGAAAACTGCCAGACCATCCTTGAGACGCTTGTTACCACTATCCATTAATACTCCAGCAGTCTCAGGCTGCACCTGCTGCCTGCACGATGCGCTGAATTTTCAGCAAGTGTACGCGCCGGTTATCTGCTCGCAGCACCCTGATCTGGAAACCAGGCAGACTGGTCACCTCACCCCGTTTCGGCACATGCCCGAATGAGTGCGTCACAAGACCACCTATCGTATCGAATTCCTCGTCGCTGAATTCGGTGTGGAAGTACTCATTAAATTCATCAACCGTAGTGAGTGCCTTGATGGTGAATTCTGTATCGCTCAGTTTCAGAATCGCACTGCCTTCATCGAAATCGTATTCATCCTCGATCTCACCAACGATCTGTTCAAGAACATCTTCGATGGTCACGATACCGGCTACACCACCGTATTCATCGACAACGATGGCCATATGATTACGGCTCGAACGAAATTCCTTGAGCAGTACATCAAGACGTTTACTTTCCGGGACGAAGACAGCCGGGCGCAGGATCTCACGCAGTTCAAAATTTTCTGCCGCACCGCCTGCGGTATACGGCAACAGGTCCTTGGCGAGTAACATGCCAATCACTTCGTCCTTGCTTTCACCAATCACAGGGTAACGGGAGTGCGAGGCCTCAATGACCATGGGGAGGAACTCATCCAGTTCGGCATCGCGATCGATGACGACCATCTGTGAACGTGGAATCATGATGTCGCGGACCTGCATTTCTGACACCTGCAGGACACCCTCGATCATGGCGAGTGCGTCCGGGTTTAGCAGGTTGCGCTGCTCGGCATCGCGCAGCAATTCGACCAGCTGGTCGCGGTCCTGGGGTTCGCCCATCAACGCCTGGCTGAGTCGTTCAAGCCATGAGCGCTGAGTGGGCTCGGTACTCGGTTGGTCTTCGTTCATGAGATCGCTGTCTCACTCCCTGTCGCTAAAAGGACGCGTAGTATATGACGTTTTATGGTCATTTGGCCAAAAAACATGCCATCCAAATGGCCATTACTGCTCGGCATACGGGTCAGAAATCCCCAGTTTTGCCAGTACGTTACGTTCAAGCTGTTCCATTTTCTGCGCTTCATCATCCTTGATGTGGTCATAGCCCAGCAGGTGTAGCACGCCATGCACAACCATGTGTGCCCAATGTGCCAACAAGGTCTTGCCCTGCTGCTGTGCCTCACGTTCAACAACGGGGGCGCAAATCACAAGGTCACCGAGGTAGTCATCCGGCAACTCATCATCTTCTTCGGTGTCATTGAGAAAATCCGGCGCATCATACGGGAACGACAATACATTGGTTGGCCCCTGCTTATTCCGGTACTCGCTGTTCAGTTCGGCACTCTCGGCTTCGTCAACAACACGGATGCAGACTTCGACGTTGTCCATCTCGGCCGGGCTGGACGCTCGGATCCATTCCTCGATGCGTTTTGAATCCGGGATCGAATCTGATTCACTGGCGTACTGCAGGTCGAGATCAACTTTCATTTTTCAGATTTTTCATGGTCTGCATAAGCGGTCACGATACGTGCAACAAGTGGATGCCTGACGACATCACGTGCTTTGAAGAAGGTGAAGCTGATGCCTTTCACATCACTCAATACCTCGATGACGTGACGCAGGCCTGAACGGGCATTGTTGGGCAAGTCAACCTGGGTAACATCACCCGTAATGACGGCCTTCGTGCCAAAACCAATACGGGTCAGGAACATCTTCATTTGTTCAACGGTTGTGTTCTGCGCCTCATCAAGGATAACGAACGATTCGTTCAGGGTACGTCCGCGCATGTAGGCCAGCGGTGCGACCTCGATAACGTTACGTTCGATGAGCTTGGCGACACGTTCAAAACCGAGCATCTCGTAAAGTGCATCGTAGAGGGGACGAAGGTACGGATCGACCTTCTGCGCGAGATCACCGGGCAGGAAACCGAGTCGTTCACCGGCCTCGACAGCCGGGCGGACAAGTACAATACGCCGCACCTCATCCTGCTCGAGCGCCTTCACTGCACAGGCCACGGCAAGATAGGTCTTACCGGTACCGGCAGGACCGATACCAAAATTGATATCGTGTTTGTCGATATGACGCAGGTAGAGCTGCTGGTTTGGAGTACGTGATTTAATCAGGCCGCGCTTGGTGTGAATGCTGATGTTTTCGCCGCCCAGTGGCGGCTCACCCAATGACTCAACACCGGCATTTTTCAGAAACAGGTGCACACCCTCGGGGTTCAGGCTTTCCGTTTGTGTCTCTTCATACAGCCCGTTGAGAACATTGCCAGTCGCTTCGACCAGGTGTTCTTCACCGATGACCTCAAAACGGTTACCGCGATTGTTGATTTCGACCCCGAGAGAACGTTCGATCTGACGCAGGTGTTCATCAAACTGGCCACACAGATTGGCCAGGCGCATGTTGTCCGAAGGTTCCAGGGTAAACTGGCTGGATAAGGGTTGGTCGCTCAATGTTAAAAGTTATCCTGTTTATCTGGTTTAACGATAGTGAAATGAACACGGTTAAGCAATGACACTAAACTTAAATATGTTTGTTTCCACAAAAACAAACCTTCAACCCCGTCATTCTGGACCTATTACGGTATCCAAATGCCTTTTTGTATCTCTAAAATCTAACGCAGAGGCGCAGAGGCGCAGAGGGCGCAAAGAAACTTGATAACACACTTCAGTATTAATTTATGCTTTTCTCTGCGGACTTTGCGTCTTAGCCCTGGCCCGGTACGGGTAGTGGCTCATAGATGCCTTCGGCATCATCATGAGTACCCCATTCACTTTGCAAGTGAATCTGGGCAACTCATGATCATAAAAGACCAACTTTATCATTATGACAAGATTCACAGGATAAGATGAAAAAATCATGTTCATCCTGTAAATCCTGTCTAAATATTCCTTCAAGTAGATTCCAGCTTGTTCCGGAATGACGTGTAAGAAATACTTAATCGGTAACCAACTTGCCACGCAGTGAATTCGTGAAGGCCTCGGTGATCTCAATATCGACAAACTGGCCAACCAGACCCGGGTCACCCTTGAAGTTCACGACGCGATTATTTTCCGTACGGCCACTCAACTCGTTCGGATCCTTGCGTGATGGCCCGGTTACTAACACGCGTTGTGTTGTCCCGACCATGGAGCGGCTAATCGCAGTGGCCATTTCGGTAATGCGTGCCTGCAGCTGTGCCAGGCGTTGCTGCTTGGTGGCATGTGGTACACCGTCCTCGAGTTCTGCTGCCGGTGTACCGGGACGCGGGCTGTAGATAAAGCTGAACGAATGGTCAAAACCGACCTCGTCGATCAGTGCCATCGTCGCATCGAAGTCTGCATCGCTCTCACCCGGGAAACCGATAATAAAATCAGACGACAGGCTCAGGTCCGGTCGGACCTCGCGCAGGCGGCGGATAATTTCAATGTAATCACTGGCCTCGTGGTTACGTTTCATTGCAGCAAGGATACTGTCAGAACCGCTTTGCACTGGCAGGTGCAGGTGGCTAACAAGCTCCGGTACCTCGGCATAGACATTGATGAGACTGTCGTTCATTTCCATCGGGTGCGAAGTCGTGAAACGAATGCGGTCAATACCTTCAATCGCTGCAACATAGGTGATGAGCAGTGCGAGGTCGGCAATATCACCATCATGCATGACACCGCGGTAGGCATTCACATTCTGCCCGAGCAGGTTTACTTCACGCACGCCCTGCGCCGCCAGGCCTGCAACCTCGGCAATCACGTCATCAAACGGGCGACTGATCTCCTCGCCACGTGTATACGGTACCACGCAGAACGTGCAGTACTTGCTGCAGCCCTCCATGATGGAGACAAACGCGGTTGGCCCATCCGCCTTTTGTTCCGGCAGGCGATCAAATTTTTCAATTTCCGGGAACGAGACATCAATGCTTGGCTTGCGTTGCTGTTCGGTCTCTTTCAACATGTCCGGCAGGCGGTGCAGGGTCTGCGGACCAAACACCATGTCGACATAGGGGGCGCGCAGGCGGATGGCTTCTCCTTCCTGGCTGGCCACACAACCACCAACACCGATGACGAGATCCGGACGTTCCTGCTTGAGCTGATTCCAGCGACCCAGTTCAGAGAAGACCTTCTCCTGGGCCTTGTCGCGCACCGAACACGTATTCAGCAGCAGCACATCGGCCTGGGACGGATCGTCTGTCCGTTCCAGGCCATGTGATTCATTCAGGGAATCGGCCATGCGGGATGAATCATACTCATTCATCTGACAGCCGAAGGTCTTGATGTAAAGTTTGCGCGCCATTTAACTGTGTATCTAAAAAAAGGGCGCCAAACTTAGCATTTTGGCTGGATTTTCGCCAGCTATATAAAGAGCTTAATGGTGCTCAGGCTCCGAACTGATCTTATGGATACTCAGGTCGGCACCCTGATATTCCTGTTCTTCGGTCAGGCGCAGGCCAATTATACTGCGGATGAGACCGTACACGATCAGCCCCCCGACAAAGGCGATGGCAACGCCGGCGAGCGTACCGACGAGCTGCGACATAAAGGTCACACCGCCGATTCCACCAAGTGCCTCGAGACCAAAGATACCGGCAGCGATACCACCCCAGGCACCGCACAGGCCATGCAATGGCCACACACCGAGCACATCATCGATCTTCCAACGGTTCTGCGTCAGGGTGAAGAACCAGACGAACAGGGCGCCGGCGACAAGACCGGTGACGAGTGCGCCGAGAGGATGCATCAGGTTTGAACCGGCACATACCGCGACCAGACCGGCAAGCGGGCCATTATGCACGAAGCCCGGGTCGTTCTTGCCTACAAACAGCGCTGCGAGAATACCGCCAACCATGGCCATGAGGGAGTTGACCGCGACAAGGCCACTGACGGCATCGATCGTCTGTGCCGACATGACGTTGAAACCAAACCAGCCAACACTCAGGATCCAGGCACCGAGTGCCAGGAACGGGATGCTTGACGGCGGGTGTGCCGACATCTGGCCATCCTTCGTGTAACGGCCATGACGAGGCCCAAGCAACAGTACGGCAGCCAGGGCAATCCAGCCACCCACGGCATGCACGACCACGGAACCGGCAAAGTCATTAAATGGCGCACCAAATGTCGCTTCTAACCAGTCCTGCATGCCGTAGTTACCATTCCAGATCATGCCTTCAAAGAACGGGTAGATGAGCGCAACAATCAACAGGCTGGCCAGCAATTGGGGATTGAACCTGGCACGCTCAGCAATACCTCCTGAGACAATCGCCGGGATGGCTGCCGCAAATGTCAGCAGGAAGAAGAACTTGACCAGCTCATAGCCGCTCTTTTCAGACAGTGCCGATGCACTCTCAAAAAAGCCGAGGCCGTAAGCGATATAATAGCCAATAAAGAAGTAGGCAATCGTGGAAACAGAAAAATCGGCAATGATTTTTACAAGCGCATTGACCTGGTTCTTTTTGCGCACTGTACCGACCTCAAGAAACGCGAAGCCTGCGTGCATGGCCAGTACCATGATCGCACCAAGTAGAATAAACAGGACGTTACTGCCAGCTTGAAGTTGTTCCATTGCGTTCCCCTTCCCGCACTTATTATTAGTATGAAAACCGTATTATCACGGCCTAAAAATTGCACCAACATTATCATTTTGCACCGTTTAGTACCACACTGATTTGATTGCACTTTTAATGTGCATTCGCCCAAGTCTTGTGCGTGTTTGGCGGGGGATTTTTTCCTCCGCTATACTGATGCGATGAACGTAACTGATATCAATGCAGATCCATGTCCGTGTGGCAGTGGCCAGGCATTCTCTGCGTGCTGTGGACCGTATCATCGTGCCGAAAAAAACCCTGCAACTGCCGAGCAACTTATGCGCTCCCGCTACAGTGCGTACGTCCTTGACGAGTTCGAATACCTGGCCGATAGCTGGCACTCCTCGACTCGGCCGAAAAATCTTGCACCGAACGAGACCGGGCTTGTCTGGCAGGGACTTGAGATCGTGGCAACTGATACCGGTCAGCCAGGTGACGAGCATGGTGAAGTTGAATTTATCGCTCGCCTGAGCATCGATGGCAAACCCGCTCAGATACATGAACGTAGCCGGTTTGTACGTGAAGATGGTAAATGGCGCTACCTCGACGGCAACATCCTCAAAGGTGCTCCGCTACGCACTGAAAAAACCGGACGCAATTCACCCTGCCCCTGTGGCAGTGGTAAAAAGTACAAACGGTGTTGCATGTAAAGTACCTGCAAAATAGATCATTGCATCGCCTCGCTAATTTGCACAGTTTCACCAGCCCGGATCGGGCACGTGATTTCCGGGCAGACCAGAACGCTATTGGAGAGCGTTCGCAGGATTCTCGAACGAGCAGCTTCCAGCTTCGCCGTATCCCTTAATCCCGGTCATGAATATGGGATTGATATCGGGGCCAAGATGATTTCCCACGCCATACAACAAGATACTGCCGGCACCTGGGGCTGCTTGAATAACTTGTTATAAAACAGACTACTAGGACGAAAGAACTAGCGCCTGACGTCAGCATTTGCCTACGTACGCCCCCATTCCACGCTGACGGCAAAACCGGCCTTTTACGGTAGAGTAGCCCTGCCGATTAACGTATATATACTATACTGAAGATAGCCATGGGGGCTAAGTCATGAGAGCAGCAAAACACAGCTTGCCGGAAACAGATACCGTCGTGCAATCGCTTAACTCAGAAAACGATAATCTCATTGGTCGTATCGAGCAACTCATTAATATCGGCATTTCGCTATCTGCCGAAAAAGACATGGGGCGTCTACTCGAAACTATCCTGATCAATGCCCAGGATCTTACCGGTGCCGATGGTGGCACACTCTACCTGCTTCGCGATGATAACCGTCTGCACTTTGAAATCATGCGTACCCGTTCTCTCGGCATTGCACTCGGTGGATCCACCCAACAGGCAGTTCAGCTCGCGCCTATCTCACTGTATCGCGACGATGGCCGCCCGAATAATGAGACTGTGGCAGCCTTTGCTGCACTCACGGGTGAAACCGTCAACATTGAGGATGCCTATTTTGTAAACGGTTTTAATTTCGAAGGCACCAAGGCCTACGATGAGAAAATAGGTTACCGCTCAAAGTCATTCCTGACACTGCCAATGAAGAATCACGAAAACCATATCATTGGTGTGCTGCAACTGATTAACGCAACTAACCCAGATACCAACGAAGTCATATCCTTTAACAAAGAGAACCAACACCTTGCAGAATCACTTGCCTCGCAGGCGGCAGTGGCGCTGACCAACCACCAGTTACTGAATGATCTGCGCATCCTTCTCGAACGCTTCATCGAAGTCATCGCCGGCGCCATTGATGAAAAGTCACCCTATACAGGCGGGCATTGCCGTCGTGTGCCAGAAATCGCGATGCGCCTCGCAGAGGCTGTACATAACACCGATCGTGGGCCGTTTGCGGACTTGCGTTTTTCTGAACAGGAAATGTATGAACTTAAGATTGCTGCGCTTATGCACGACTGCGGCAAGATTACGACCCCGATCCACATCGTCGATAAGGCCACCAAGCTTGAAACCATCTATGACAGGATCAAACTTGTTGAGTACCGCATGGCACTGCTCAAACGCGATGCAGAAAATAACCTGTTGCAGGAGGTAGCACACTGCATGGATGAATCACGCTGCCTGGAACTGCGTGAAGAATTTGATCAACTGCAAGCTACGCTTGATGAAGAACTCGAATTCCTGCGCCATGCAAATGTTGGTGGCGAATACATGACAGAAGAAGCGCAGCAGAAAGTCAGAGAAATCGGCAAGCGCGAGTTCCGCGATATCAACGGTGAAATACAACCGTTGTTGACCGAGGAAGAGATTTACAACCTGACAATTGCCAAGGGTACGCTTACTCCTGAGGAACGTGACATTATCAACTTCCACATGCAGTCAACCATCAACATGCTTGAAAAACTGCCGTTCCCCAGACATCTTAAAAATGTTCCTGAGATCGCTGGCGGGCATCACGAAACCATGGATGGTAAGGGTTACCCGCGTGGCCTGACAAGGCATGAAATGTCAGTACAGGCACGCATCATGGGTATCGCCGATATCTTTGAAGCACTGACAGCTGCTGATCGACCTTACAAGAAGGCGATGCCTATTTCACAGGCGCTCAAGATCCTCGGTAACATGAAGCTCGACTCGCACATTGACCCGGATCTATTCGATGTCTTCCTGCATGAGAAGGTCTACACAGAATATGCCAAAGATTATCTCGATAAGGCGCAGATCGACAGCTTTGATGAACAGTCACTGCCCGGCTTTAATCCGCTGAAATAGGCCTGACCTCACCCGTAAAGCCCGTTAGAATAACCGGATGAATGATTCATCCGACTGGTACGTCTATATCCTCGAATGCATCGATAACAGCCTTTATACCGGGGTAACGACCGATCTCGAGCGCCGCGTACAAGAACATAATGAAAGCAGTAAAGGTGCCCGCTATACGCGCCCACGCCGTCCGGTCAGACTGGTTTATTATGAAACGGTGACCTCTCGCTCCGAGGCCTGTAAACGGGAATCCGCCCTGAAAAAACTCACTGCCACCAATAAACGTGTCTTGATCAAGACTGCAATGAAATAATACCTAGCTTTTTGTGTCCTGCATCACACTCTCGCTGTGACCCCCATCCCAGCCCTGCGTTTTGCCCCTTACATAATTTTTTACATCAGCGATACTGTGATCATGCTCAGTCAAAATCACATAATTACCCGTTCCTGCAAGGCAGTTTTTGCAGCACTATTGGTGAATCTATGTATTAATACCCTGGCATGGGCAGAAAGCGAGCCTGAAGGCTACTCGATGCAAACCAGCTTCGGCAGTGACGGGCTGGCTATTCGCCTACCGGTTATCTCACAGGCTGAACTACTTGCAACACTAAATCTTGCTCATAACCTGCTCAGCAAGCAGGAACGTCAGGCGCAACAAGTTATTGATAACAGCTCTAAAGGTAAAGATGCCGTGATAGCCGCGGTGATGCCGGGTGGCTTGCTCTATTATGCTTACCAGAAGCAGAAACTCAGCCATGCGGAAAACACGTTGAGCGAAGTTACGACAGAATTGAACAGGCTCGATGTGGATGCGGTAACGCTTTACGATCCGGTGGGTGCCATCGTGATTGCCCGCCATCCATAATTATGGTTACCGTCAGCATAGAACCCTTTGGGTTCATCATGCATACCTCACCCATTTACAATGGGTCGAGGCATTCGCCGGCATGACAAGCTATATATCGCCCGCGCTCTGAGAAGCCGTCATTCCAGCGCAAGCTGGAATCTATCAAGCACGTAAATACAATGGATACCGGCTTTCGCCGGCATGACAAGCTATATATCGCCCGCGCTCTGAGAAGCCGTCATTCCAGCGCAAGCTGGAATCTATCAAGCACGTAAACACAATGGATATCGGCTTTCGCCGGCATGACAAGCTATATATCGCCCGCGCTCTGAGAAGCCGTCATTCCAGCGCAAGCTGGAATCTATCAAGCACGTAAACACAATGGATACTGGCGTATGCCCTGACCCACAGGGTGGGATATGCCATAACGAATCCTATAAGGATTCTATGGGTCACAGTATCCAGAGATACCTTCAAACTGCGTATGGATTCCATGGCTCATAGAATCCCTACGGGCTTCGTCATGAGTACCCTGCCGCTTCCAGTGGTCAGGGCATCCGCTGGAATGACGAATAAAAGAACTACCAGGCTTCCAGCACATCCTCGACAGGGAACTCCAGACCAACACGCTCCCATACTGCGGCAACACGTTGAATAGCCTTTTCTGCCTCACCCATCCATTCCGGGTGTTGATCGCGACGGTCAAAGACATGGAATTTTTCCGGTTCCTTGCCACTTTCAAAACGGTTATGGAAACGTTGTGCCTGGGCCCGCATACGTTCGTCACCGTAGGCCACAATCGTCGTATTGCGGTTCGCACTCAGGCCGGTTGTTGCAACATAGTAGTGATACTGTTCCCAGTAGCGCAGGTAGGCATCAAAATAATCCATGTTGGCAATTTCTTTATCGGTACGGCCCGTGTAGACGAGGTCACGTCGACACCAGTCTTCGATATTGCCACGCACTGCAAACTTGCCATTCTCCGGCAGGCCACCTGATTTTTCATAGGTCGATATGCATGACATCACCGGGTGACGCACGGTCAGAATATGCTCAACGGATTCACCAAGGATGCGGTGGAAGAAGCCACCCGCGTAACTGCCCTTGGTCAGCTTCTTCGGCACAATGATCTTACCGGTATGCGGTTTAGCCTGGCCGAAGAAGATCTCCACCATGGTGAGAAACTCGGCCATGGTCTGCAGGCTCATGGTCCAGCTATTGACCGTGTGATCAAAGCGGAACGGGCTGGCTTCCGGGAAACCGTCATGCGCTACAGCATTCGGAACTTTTTCCGGATCATAGCCAAGTGCCTTATAGAGCTCCTTGGTCAGGTAGGAACCACCGTGACGTGGCACACCAATGATATTGATGAAATGAAAGCGGAACTGGATATCACGAATCGGAGCTGTATCACCGGTCAGCAGTGCCACGAATAACTGGTAGGCATGCATGATGTATTGCTGGCCAATGGGTGATTCGACCACCTTTTTAGCATTCTCGGCAGCGGCTTCAACAACAGCCTGTTGCTCGGTATTAAGCTCCTCACTGAGCTGGTCGTGCCACTCGTGGCCACCAAATTCCTTACCCTCGACAATATGACGGAGGAAATCGATGAAGACCGGGGTAACCGGTAGCTGTTCATCACTGAGTTTAATGTCAACGCCCATGGCTAATCTTCTATTCAGTATCTGTTTATGATCGCTCTACATACTTGAGCATACGCTGGAAATTATCCAGTGACACAAGGTGAGCATAAATATAGAACATGTAATTCTTGTCGATCCAGGACTTGATGACACGGGCCGGCAGCTTCTTCAAGGCCTTTTCATTGACCCTGTACATCGCCTGCATATGATACTGGTGGCCACTCTTGTGCATCGCACGCGCCTCGAAGACCTCCAATACACCCTGTTCGTCGAGCTCCTTAACAAACTTTTCAGTGGCCCGACGTGATGCGTCATATTCATTCAGGAACTGCTCAAAACGCTGCCACTGCTTGCTGCCTTCACCGTCTGCGTTGAACAGCGGTTCGCCTTCATCGGTCAGGGCTTCATCATCAATACAGACAAGGTTCTGTGGTGTATCTGCACCCGTATTCACCTCGAGGACGTGCAGCGGGTACTTGCGCACATAGGCTGGCACATAGACATCGTCTTGCCACTGGCCATTCTCATCAACAAACAAGTTTTGACCACTTTCAAGGCCTGTCACGGCTGCAGGGATATACTGTCCCGAGGCCTCGTCCTTTGCAAAGATAATCGGGTAGTCATGCCCGGCCTGAACAAACTCGGCCGTGGTGACAACAATCGCATTCAACGAACCTGCAAATGAATAAGACGGCTCAGCAGGCAGGGCCTGCTTGCCATGTGTATCACGGTCAAAGGGAACCAGCGCAGTGAAGCCTGGTGGTGTAGGTAATTTAAGCGCTTGCTCAGTCATAACTTGTCTTTACGTTTACAAACAAGTCAGCATTACTTGCAGGCATTACCTTCGATAGACTCACCCGTGCTTTCTTGTGTCGGGGGTGGCAGATCATCCACGGCAATCACAGCCGGTGCTGCAGGCAGAACCTGTGGTCGTGTATTCACGTTCTTCACATAACCGTACTGACCCGCGTTATAGCCACGTGTACCTGCAGCGTTCGTCAGGTCAATACCGCCACTGTTAACACCGGTGTAGAGACCATCTGCTGGTGGTGCAACGCGTGCACCCAGATCGCCACAGTCACCGGCACAGAAGCGTACGGTAAAGTCTGTACCACGCACACCCATGGTTGCAGTCGGGGTCTTCAGCTTGAACTTACTGCGGTCACGCTTGGCAATCGCACCGGTTACTGCACGCAGACCACCCTTAACAAGGCGACTGACGGATTCACCCTTACCCTTCTTCGGGTTCTTGTATTTTTCAACCACCAGCTTGGTCGCTGGGCGCAGCAGCATGACACCACCATCGGTGTACTTCAGCTTAACGAAGGACTTTTTCTGCGTTTCAATCGTGTCACCTTCATAGAACGGGCCACCACGTTTAAGTTTGCGAGGTTTACCATCAGGTGTTAGCGCCGCGGCCTTACCCGTGACGAGCACGACCTTACCTGCAGCCGGAATGACCGCCTCGGTCTGCCAGCTTGAAGTCATCATGACCGCGATCACACAGACAGCGGCGAACTGTAGCAGAACCCTGCCAGATTGTTTCTTAATCATAATCATTTACAGCTACCTGCCTTCGCGCCGCCTTCTTTAACTTCTACAATGTCGCTGCCCTGCTCTTCCTTCTTGCCTTCCTCACCCTCGGCTTTCTTGTCTTCCTCTTCCTCTTCTTCCTTGGTATCACCATCCTGGTTCTCACCATCCTTAGTACCATCAGGGTCGCCGGTGCCATCGCCGCCACCGTCAGGATCACCGGTGCTACCGCCGCCACCATCAGGATCACCGGCACCACCGCCGCCGCCATCAGGATTAACACTCGGATCATCGATTTGTGGTGGCGGGGGAGGTGGTTCAACCACGACCCCTACAACTGCAACAATACCGGTTGTGGTTATATTCTCAGCACCAGTTACTTCAGCCTGACTTAACAGGACAATGTTCTTATCACCAACATCCACTGCACCTTCCACATTAATGGTTGATGGGTGATCGCTGATACCCAGCGGTGTAGTTGTACCTGTGAAGTGACTAAAGTGATCGGCTACGCTGTAGGTCACATCCTGCATACCGGTACCGGACTGTACAAGGCCAATCGTGCTGCTAGCCGTGAACGGTGTAAACTGGACTAGCAATCCTGGTGCACTACTAATACCAGTCAATACAGTATTATCTGCATTGAGTAATAGGTACTGATTACCGCTAACCTGACCACCAACCTCTAATGTCAGTGTGCCTCCCGATACAAATACAGCATCTACTACTGAAGTACCATTACCGTCTGTGACTCCTGCGGTAACCAGCGCCGCAATTAATTCAGGATCTCCAGTAACACTGGAGAATTTCCCACCTGTATTGTCAAACTTGTTTCTATCTACATCAAATCCATTAGTAATACTAAGATCAGCAGTAGAATTGATGTTGATTGCACCTGCATTCACCTGTGAGCCGGAAATATTTGTGTTATCACCGAAAAAGAGTTGCAACCCATCATAAGACACCGGCGATGAACCTCTTCCAGAATCAGTAAAAATCACACTTGTGGTGGTTACGCCTGAACGAGATGTGTTATCAAACGTAAGGACTTCATAATCGCCACCGAAACTAACATTACTGACATTAGCAACAATCGTTGCATCCGCCGGGGTGCCTGTCATAGCCACATCAAGATTAGTAGCTGTCACTCCACCTAATGCTGTTATCTCCCCGCCAGCAGTAAATGATACATCATCACTTGACTGAACTGTGCCTGAAACAGTAAGTGTTCCATCTGCATCCAGCGATACGCTTAAGCCCCCTGCCACGGAACCCGTCACATTGAGAAGCCCGCCATTTGCAGTCAGGGTTACATCAGAGCTCGCTGTCACGGAACCGCTGTC